>OHER01000059.1_pt1 | contig 48866 bp, 25 predicted proteins | sample 1567381 | NCBI WGS metagenome assembly OHER01 (sample SAMEA3879600, study PRJEB24766) | human gut metagenome | biome: human-associated habitat; feature: feces | place: USA | collected 1985/1987 | reverse complement strand
ATACTCCACTGCTTGTGCGGGCCCCCGTCAATTCCTTTGAGTTTCAACCTTGCGGCCGTACTCCCCAGGCGGAATGCTTATTGTGTTGACTGCGGCACAGAAGGGGTCGATACCCCCTACACCTAGCATTCATCGTTTACAGTGTGGACTACCAGGGTATCTAATCCTGTTTGCTCCCCACACTTTCGCGCCTCAGCGTCAGTTACAGTCCAGTTAGTCGCCTTCGCCACTGGTGTTCCTCCCAATCTCTACGCATTTCACCGCTACACTGGGAATTCCACTAACCTCTCCTGCACTCAAGCCCGACAGTATCCAAAGCAATTCCCACCTTAAAAGCAGGACTTTCACTCCAGACTTACCGAGCCGCCTACGCGCCCTTTACGCCCAATTATTCCGGACAACGCTTGCCCCCTACGTATTACCGCGGCTGCTGGCACGTAGTTAGCCGGGGCTTCTTAGTCAGGTACCGTCATTTTCTTCCCTGCTGATAGAGCTTTACATACCGAAATACTTCTTCACTCACGCGGCGTCGCTGCATCAGGGTTTCCCCCATTGTGCAATATTCCCCACTGCTGCCTCCCGTAGGAGTCTGGGCCGTGTCTCAGTCCCAATGTGGCCGATCACCCTCTCAGGTCGGCTACCCATCGTCGCCTTGGTGGGCTGTTATCTCACCAACTAGCTAATGGGACATGAGCCCATCTCAAACCACTGAATCGTTTTTACCCCTGCGCGATGCCGCGCTGTGGTCTTATGCGGTATTAGCACCAGTTTCCCGGTGTTATCCCCCTGTTTGAGGCAGGTTGCTCATGTATTACTCACCCGTTCGCCACTAACCTATTGCTAGGTCCGTTCGACTTGCATGTGTAAGGCATGCCGCCAGCGTTCGTCCTGAGCCAGGATCAAACTCTCAAGTTCAATCTTGACTGTTCCGACTTTGTCTGACAAATTTACTTTGCGTAAATTGGAATTTGACGTCGAAATTTATTTCGTGTTTTAATTCACTACAATTTCTTAATTCGCTTTTCCATATCTTCAATTTTCAATGTGCTGCTGTTGCCTTTCACGGGCGACAGTGTTTACATACTACCATATCTAAATTCGCTTGTCAACGATTTTCGCAATTTTTTTCAAAGTTTTTTTAACTTTTTTTCAAAATGATTTTGAATGCACAATCTCGCGTTGTTCCCGATAAATCCTGAGCCGCAGCGTTTGTCGCCGGCGACGGGTTGTAAGGGGATTTGCGATGCGCGGTTATCAAAACTTACCGCGATTTCGTCAACTGAATTTTCAATGTTCATTTGTAAACAACATTTGCGAATTATAGCCTTATCTTTTTATTCCGTCAAGCAAAAAACGGGGGTTTTTTACAAAAAAATTAAATTTTTTGTATATTTTGACATATCTTTTTATTTGTCAAAGTCAACGGGACAGACATTGCCTTGAAACACTATATATAGAAACGTGCGCGCATACGCGCGTGCACGCGCTCGCGTATGTATGCGCGTCAATATAATAAGCATATTTCGTTTTCTATTTTTTCGACAAAAGGTCTTTTGGGGATTTTTTGAAAAAGGCGGTTTTGAAACAGGATTGCAATAATGCAAAGTTTTTCCGATTATTCTTAATCTTACGAAAGCGGTTTATTAAACTTTCAATAATCTTGCGTAGGCAAGATTTCACCCGCCGAAGGCGGATTTCATCACCCCGTGATTTCACCACAACGTGATTTCACCACAACGTGATTTCATTAAAAAGCCCCCTTCGCGTTTTGCGAAGGGGGCGCGTTGTTTTTTATTATTTGTCAAGCCAGAGCGTTCCGCCCGGATTCATAATACCGTTGGGATCGAAATGGTGTTTCAAAGCTTTCAGCATATCCATCTGAACGTCGCCGAGTTGTTTTGCGTTGTACGGCGCGAAGAGTTTGCCGATGCCGTGGTGGTGGCTGATGCTTGCGCCCGATTCCTGAATCGCGTTAAGCACGCCGCTGTGGAACTCCTTGAACTTTTCGATGCCCTCGTCCTTCTGCATCCATATGAAGTAAAGGTTTGCGCCGTTCTGATAGCAGTGCGAGATATGGCAGGTGCAGATGACGTTGGGGTGCGATTTAATGAACTTTCTGACGTAGTCGTGAATGTGATCGACTTCGTCCCAGGGCATTGCACATTCGAGAGTGTCGATGATAACGCCGAAGTCCTGATAATTGTCGCGCATATAAGGATCGGAGAAACGTCCCGACGACCATTTCGGCACGACGATGCCGGGCAGGAACGGCGTCAGATGATGTTTTCTCGCGTTCTTTTTGACGTTTCTTATCGTCATTCGCTGATAATCGGGATCGCCGTCGCAGAATCCGACGATAAGACAGCATTTTCCGAGTTCGAGTCCGAACGTCTTCAAAAGTCCTTCGATTTTGCCAAGTCCGTACATTCTGAGACCAAGGTCGCTTTCTTCGCCGTCGGAAATTCTGAATACGGAAGGTACGCCGCGTTCAGCCTGCATAACGTCGCGCATAAACGCAACGCCGCTGTCCCAATCGCGCGAAAGATAGCAGAAAGGTTTTTGCACACGGGAACGTCTGTGGAGTTTCAGCGTAACTTCGGTAAGGATGCCGAACGTGCCTTCGCTGCCCATCATAATCTGGTTAATATCGGGGCCCGTCGCTTTTCTGGGAGCGCGTTCCGTACGGAAAGTACCGACGGGAGTAACGTATTGCTGAGTGAGAACAAGATCTTCGATCTTGCCGTAATAGCAACTGTTCTGCCCCGCGCCGCGCGTTACTACCCAGCCGCCGACCGTCGAATACTCGAACGACTGCGGGAAATGACCGACGGTGTAAGCGTTGCCCGACTTGAAATTATCGGGATTGTTGAGATACGCTTCAAGCGCCGTTCCGAAAATACCGGGCTGCACGGTAACGGTTTCGTTAATTTCGTTGACGGAAATGATTTTGTTGAAGTTTTTGCCAAGGTCGAGCGTGATCGAGCGTTTTACCGTAGGTTCGACGCCGCGCGTTACGGACGAGCCGCCGCTGTAAACGTAAATCGCGATTTTGCGCTCGTCGCAGTATTTCACGATGTTTTCAATTTGTTCGGTCGTCGAGGGATACAGTACGAGGTCGGGCACGTTTTCGACAATACCTTCGCGAAGGCGCATAAGGTCGATCATCGTCTGACCGTATGCAACGCGAAGCCTTGTGTAATCGTCGTCCGCGCCGTCGCCCGCTACAAATGCGAGAAGAGCCTTGTGTTCTTCAACGGAAAGTTGCGACTTAATCTCGTATTTCACGGGAGAATCGCCGAAATTCTTCTTGCTGTTCAAAAACTCGGGCGTGAAGTCCAATTTTTTCATCATATAATTGAACATTCCTTCGCTCGGAACTTTATATTCTTTCGGATTGCCCCACTTGAAAATGCTGCGATAACTGCCGGCAGGGGCTTCCGTCGTGTACCAATCGAGTTTTATGCCGTTTTCGTAGGTTCTGGGATGACCTGCAATGGGGTCTTTAACGGTTCTCCAAGGAACTTTCGGATAAGAGTTTTTTGACATAATTTCACCTCATATAATTTCTATGATTCAATTATAATAGCGCGCGCAAAATAAAGTCAAGGTTTTTTCCGCATTTTGTCGGTCAAATAGCCGACATAAAAAGAACAAAAACAAAAGACTGTCGCAAGGACAGTCTTTTTGACATTTTATTGCGTTTTTATGTGTCATTTTGACAGTAAATCGGAAATTTCGATAATTTGGTCGAGAGTCAGCGTTTCGCCGCGCGCCTTTAAGTCGATATTCAAGCTTTCAAGGATTTTTGCCGCCTCGTCTTTTTGCACGGGATAAACCGCAGTCAGATTGTTCAGCAAAGTTTTTCTTCTCATCATAAACGCGCACTTGATTGTTTTGTTGACATTTTTCTTATTGACGCCCGCATACTTATCGTATACGTCGATTCTCACGATGCTGCTGTCGACTTTCGGCACGGGATAAAACATACTTTTGTCAACCTGTCCGACGATTTTCGCGTCGCCATATAAGGAAATTGCCATTGTAATCGCGCCGTAATCCTCGGTTGCGGGTTTCGCGACGAATCGATCGGCAACTTCTTTTTGTACCATAACGGTTATCGCCGACGGATGCACGCCTTCTTCCAGAAAACGCATTACGAGCGCGGTCGTGATATAATAAGGAATATTCGCAACGACTTTGAATTTTTCGCCGACGATTTCAATAAGTTCCTTATCTTTCATTTTCAGAACGTCTTTGAAAATCACTTCGACGTTATCAAGCCCCGAAAGCGTTTCGTCCAGCACCGGCTTCAACGCGCGGTCAACCTCGAACGAATACACCTTTTTCGCTTTTTCGGCAATCGCGCGGGTGAGCGTGCCTGCGCCCGTTCCTATTTCGACAACGACGTCGTTTTCGTCCACGCCCGAAAGCTCCACGATTTTATCGAGGAGATTTTTGTCCGTGATGAAATTTTGCCCGAGATTATGATTGAACCGAAAACCGTTGTCGATTAAAATATCCTTAATCTTTCTCATTGTTCGTAACTTTGGACGTACGTCCTGACTCTGAACTCGACGCCCGCCTGTTTTGCGACGGCGCGGCATTTTTCGATTTCTTCGTTTCCGATGACGTCAACGACGGACATAACGGTGCGGATACCTTCTTTTTTGCAGTTTACCGCAAAACGAAGCATTTCGTAAAACCCTTCTTCGTTGAATTTGCAATGGCAGATTTTATTGTACTTTTCGGCGTCGGACGCATTCAGACTTATCGACACGGTGTCAATAAGTCCTTTGAGTTTCATCGCCGTATCGGGCCCCGAAATAAGCCCTGCCTGACCGTTCGTGTTAAGGCGGGTTTTCATACCGTGTTCTTTAAGCCATTTTGCAACTTTCAGCAACACGTCGAAAGCGTACAGCGGCTCGCCGAAACCGCAAAACACGGCTTCTTTATACTTTGAAAGGTCGTACTTTTTCAGGTCTTCGATGACTTCGTCGGCGGTCGGCTCTTTGTCAAGCCACAGATAATAATCCAGCACTCCGTCGCCGGTATGCCTTATGCAAAATTCGCAGTTATTACTGCATTTGTTGGTAAGGTTTAAGTATATTTTGTTGTCGTAAACGTAAGTTAATGTGTTCATTTTATCTTCTTAAACAATCTTTTTGCATTGTTCGTTGTGATTTCTTCAATGTCGTTTATTGATAAATTTTTAATCGTCGCAAGTTTTTCGGCAACAAGGCGGACGTTCTTCGGAAGGTTTATCGTGCCGCGAAGGGGCGTCGGCGCAAGGTACGGGCTGTCCGTCTCGACAAGCAGTCTGTCAACGGGTATTTCCGCCGCAGCCTCCACCGAGTGCCTTGCGTTTTTATAGGTAATCGGCCCGTCGAAACCGAAGTACAAGTCGTATTTCAAAAGACTTTTTGCGTATTCCGCCGTGCCGCTGAAACAATGCACGGTCCCGCCGTATTCAAGGAGTTTTTTATTATCTTTTACGATATCGAAAAAATCGCCGAACGCGTCCCTGACGTGAAAAACAAGCGGAAGGCGCAGAAAATGTGCGAGTTCCATTTGTTCGACAAGCACGGTTTTCTGGATTTCCCGCGGGGAATTTTCGTAATAATAATCAAGCCCGACTTCGCCGATTGCGACGACTTTTTCGTTTTCCGCCATCTTGCAAAACTCGTCGTATTGCGCGGTTGTCCGTCCCGACGCTTCCTGCGGATGAATCCCGACGGTCGCATACACGTCGCGGTTGTTTGTCGCAAGCGCGAAATTGCACACGCTCGACTCGTAATCGCTTGACGAAGTAACGACGCAATACAGCCCGTCTTTTGCCATATCGCTTATGACGCTTTCGGCAAGCGGATGCAGCCTTTCGTCGTCAAGATGGCAATGCGTGTCGATGAGCATTATCTGACGACCGCGCCGCTTTCCACGGCGGATTCGGGCGAAACGAGCGTAACTTTCCCGTCTTGTCCGCACGCGCAGAGTATCATACCCTGACTGTCGATGCCGCGAAGTTTCACGGGTTTAAGATTTGCGATTATGACCACTTCTTTGCCGATCATTTCTTCGGGCGTATAGAACTTTGCAATGCCGCTGACGATGCTTCGCTCGACGCCGCCGACATCGACGGTAAGGTGCAGAAGTTTGTCCGCTTTTTGGACTTTTTCGCACGCGACGACTTTCGCGACTCTTAAATCGAGTCCCGCAAAATAGTCGATGTCTATTTCGGGTTTTTCTTCTTCCTTCACTTCGGGAGCTGCGGGTTTTTTCCTTGCCTCGTACATTTCGTGCGCCTTATCGACAACTTCTTTTACGTCAAGGCGTCTGAACAAAATTTCGGGATTTTCAACGACTTTCGTGCCGTTTTCAATGCCGCCGAAACGGACAATTCGGCCGTAGTCACGCACAGTTGTGCCGAAATACGACGTTACTTTTGCCGCGGTATCCGGCATAAACGGTTCCAACAGCGACGTGCCGATTACGATACTTTCTGCAAGGTTATACAAAACCGTTTTAAGCCTTGCGGTCTTGGACTCGTCCTTGGCGAGCGCCCACGGCATGGTTTCGTCGATATATTTGTTTGCGCGTTTGAAAATCACAAAGATTTCGGAAAGCGCGTCGGATATTTTGAATTCGTTGATTTTTGCGCGCACTTTTTCGTATGCGCCCGTAACGGTTGCGATAAGGTCGTCGTCGACGTCTTCCTTCGCCCCTGCGTTTTCAAGGACGCCGCCGAAATACTTGTTGCTCATCGCGACGGTGCGGCTGACGAGATTGCCGTAAATGTTGGCAAGGTCGTTGTTGATTTTGTCGGTGATCCACTCCCAGTTGATGATACCGTCGGTTTCATACGGCATTTCGGCAAGCAGGAAATATCTTACCGCGTCGACGCCGAAAAATCCGACAAGGTCGTCGGCGTAAATAACGTTGCCTTTCGACTTGCTCATCTTTCCGCCGTCCTGCAAAAGCCACGGATGACCGAACACTTGTTTCGGCAGCGGAAGCCCCAGACTCATCAGGAAAATCGGCCAGTAAATTGTGTGGAATCTGACGATATCCTTGCCGATGACGTGCACGTCGGCGGGCCAGTATTTTTTGAACTTTTCGTCGCTGTTGCCGTCGACGTCGTAGCCGAGCCCCGTGATATAGTTCGTCAGCGCGTCAAGCCATACGTACACGACGTGTTTCGGATCGAAATCAACGGGAATACCCCACTTGAACGAAGTGCGGCTCACGCACAAATCCTGCAATCCGGGCTTAATGAAGTTGTTGACCATTTCGGTTTTTCTTTGCGCGGGCAGGATAAACTCCGGATGTTCGTCGTAATATTTTTTAAGGGCGTCGGCGTATTTCCCCATTTTGAAGAAATAGGCTTCTTCTTCCGCCATTTTCACTTCTCCGCCGCAGTCGGGACATTTGCCGTCCACAAGCTGCGTTTCCGTCCAGAACGACTCGCAAGGGGTGCAGTACCAGCCCTTGTAAGAGCCTTTGTATATATCGCCGTTTTCGTACATTTTTCTGAACATTTTCTGCACCTGACGTTCGTGATCCTTGTCGGTGGTGCGAATGAATTTGTCGTACGAAATGTTAAGCAGTTTATAGATGTCTTTGATTTCCCCCGCAACCATATCGACGAAGGCTTGCGGAGTCATACCCGCCTTTTCGGCTTTTTCTTCGATTTTTTGACCGTGTTCGTCGGTGCCTGTCTGGAAGAACACGTCAAAACCTTCGCGACGTTTGAAGCGCGCGATTGCGTCGGACAACACGATTTCGTAACTGTTGCCTATATGAGGCTTCCCCGACGTGTACGCAATTGCGGTTGTGATATAATATTTCTGTTTTTCGGACATATGAGCCCTCCTTATAATAAGTTCCGGTACATTATACAATTTATAATGCGTTTTGTAAAGTATGCCAGACAAGATTAAAACGAACCTTGCCAAAATGTCGCAATTTCTGCGCTTTTTGTCAAATTCTCGCTTGAAGTACGTATAGTACGTCTGCGTTCGCCTTTACCAAAAATCATCGGAAATATCGGCGTTTTGGTTGCGGGCAAGTCCGACGGTGAAATTTTAGGCTAAGACAAGGCACGCGAACGGGTTAATACTTGATGTATAAGCCGTGAGCGTAACGATGTATTAGTCAAAAATTCGCCGTCAGACCACGGTTCGTTTTAATCTTGTCTGGCATAACTCCCCGTCTTCTTGCATACGATTAAACGTGAACGTCGTCTTTACTTTGATTTTTATCGTTGCCGTCGTGATAATTTCCGTGACTTCGCCCGATGAAGTTACGGCGTCTATGCTTGCCGGCGCGACGAACGCGGTGTCGCTGTCGCTTAAAATGCTGGCGATTTACGCCGTGTGGACGTCGGTGCTGAAACTTATGGAAAAGACGGGCATTGACAAAAAACTCACGAAACTTTTCCGTCCGCTTACCCGTCGACTTTTCAGAAACGAAAGCGAAAAAGCGGTCGATTTAATCACCCTGAACGTTGCGTCGAACGTGCTCGGACTTGGAAACGCGGCAACGCCTGCCGGCATCGACGCGATATATCTTATGGACGACAAATCGGGCGTCGCGACAAAAAATATGGTAATGCTCACGGTGATTGCGGCAACGTCTTTGCAACTCCTGCCGCTTACCGTGTTAAGCCTTATGACGGAGTACGGAAGCACCGCCCCGTCCGCGATAATTCTGCCGTCGATAATATCGACGTTTTCGTCGACGATTATCGGCGTTCTGCTTGTTGCGGTATTTATCAAATGAATTACGTTATTCCCGTAATTTTGGTTTTATTGGTGCTTTTTGCAGCGATAAAACGCGTAAACGTGTATGATGCCTTTGTCGAAGGCGGCAAAGAAAGTATGTCGCTTGTCAAGGACGTGTTCCCTTATCTTGCGGCGATTTTCATCCTTATCGAACTGTTTAAAACAAGCGGACTCACCGTATATCTCACAAAGATTTTTGAAAAGCCTTTTGCCTTTTTCGGCATACCAAAAGAAGTGACGGAAGTTATGATTTTGCGTCCTTTCAGCGGCGCGGGAAGCGTCGCCCTTCTTGAAAACATTTTCAAAGATTACGGCGCGGACAGTTACGTCGGGAAGTGCGCCGCCGTCATCATCGGCAGCAGCGAAACAATATTTTACGTTTGCGCCGTTTACTTTTCAAAGGTAAAAGTCAAAAACCTGCGCTTCGCCATTCCCATTTCCCTTGTCGCGTCCTTTTTCGGCGCGGTCATCGGCTGCCTTTTCGTAAGGATATTATAAAATCCGCCTTGAATGCGGATTTCCATAACGTCGGATTTCTTTTTAATCTTGTTTGCTCGGAAGACACTCGATAAACACGGCTTCGGTGTCGGTCGTGATTTTGAACTTCCCTTCCGCAATAAAAGGCAGATAAAAATAATCGCCGCGGCGCACGTCTTTTTCATAGTTTTCGCCGACAATTTTCGCGTTGCCTTCAAGGCAGATATAAACCGCGGGCGCAAATGCAGTAATGAAACTTCCGCCGTTTTTTATCGTATGGCGGATTTCCTGAAAGCACGGCGTATCGTCATATCCGATAAGGATTTCCTTTTTATAGTTTTCAGTATCGACGGCGACTTTCGGCGATACTTTTGCAAACTCTTTTGCGGCGGCGCCGTAAATATCGTAGTTTATCGCGTCAAGCGCAACGTCCTTTTGAAGCCCGATAAATTCTTCGTCGTAACTTATGTGATAATCGCCGCACCACCGCTCGGGCTGAATTGTAAAATCCGTGGGCTCCTGCACTTCGATAATCGTGCAACCCGCGCCGATTGCGTGAATCAGCCCCGCGCGGATAAGCCACAAATCCCCGACCTGCACGTCCACGCCGGAAAGCAAATTGCCCATAATGTCTTTTTCGGTTTCGCTGCGTTCTTCGAGTGCGCTCAACTCTTCTTTCGTGATTTTGTCCTTAAAGCCGAAATAAAGTTTTGCGCCGGGACGAGTCGCGATGACAAGCCACGCTTCGGTTTTGCCGTATTCGGAATTAAAGTGTTCTTTTGAAAACTCTTTCGTGGGATGCACCTGAAAAGGCAGCCTTGTCGCGCTGTCCAGAAACTTCACAAGACAGTCATATTTGCGGAGCCCCAAAAGTTCCGCGCTATGCTCTTTTAACAGGTCGTCAAAGAAAACCCCCGTTCCTTTTACTTTGGACACTCCGTCGCGCGCGCCGAAGTATTTCGGATTGATCGCACGCACTTTGCTTGCTACCCATTCTTCGGGAAACATATTGTCGGTGCCGTCGTCGTATCCGTCGTTAAACAACGCTTTGAAGGGTTTACCGCCGTGATATATACGATAAACTCTGTTTCTTTCAAAAAATATCGGTTTTGTTACTATGTCTTTAATGTCGTTCATAACTTTATCGCACCAAAAAATTCTGTCGTTTTCGCGCCCTTTTCGTTGCCCTTTCGCATTGCCGAAACAATGTTTTCTTTTGTCGGTTCCTTGTTTTCGATTGCCGCAAGAAACGCCCCGAAAAACGCGTCGCCCGCACCCGTCGTGTCAACGCTTTTGCATTTATATTCGCTTGGCACAACGCCCTTTTCGCCGTTGAAATAATACGCGCTGCCGTTCTTTCCAAGCGTCACGAGAATCAGTTTGTCTTTGTCGCACAGCGACTCCGCCGCAGCGTCAATCCCGGAAATTCCCGTGAAGTCAAGTAGTTCGTCTTCCGAAAATTTGACGATATCCGCGCGTTTTACAAACGGCTCGTACGCCCTTTTTGCGGCGTCGAAATCACGGAAAATATCTTTTCTGAAATTCACGTCAAAACTGAGTTTCGCGCCGATTTCTTTCGTTTTGTCGGCAACTCTTTTTGCAAACGCGCGCCCTTTTTCTTCCGACAGCATAAGCGAGCCCAAATGCACGATATTAAGGTTTTCGTACTTTGCAAAGTCGATTTTGTCAAAGTCGATATTAAAATCGGCGGTGTCGTGGCGATTGAACGCAAAATCCCTTTCGCCGTTCATAAGAGTCACGAAAGCAATCGTCGTGTTGCGTTTTTCGTCCGTCTGAATGTCAAGGCTGTCAAGGTTTGCTTTTTCTGCTTCCGCCGTGACGAAGCGACCTATTACGTCGTTTCCGACGCGCCCGACGAACCCGACTGTCGCGCCGCTTTGCTTTGCGTTAACGGCAAGGTTGAACGGCGCGCCACCGCAAAACGCCCTGAACGTCAATGCGCCGTCGTTTTTTTCGCCGATTAAATCCGCAAGTATTTCTCCGATCGATAAAATCATAATTCCACCTTAATTATTTCTGATTATAGTATCGCACTTTTTTCTTTCTTTGCCAACAAATAATAACAAATTGTTTTGAACAGTCTTTCGTTATAAAAACAAACCGCCGTAAGGCGGTCAATTATTTTTTATCGGATATGGTTTTCAAAAACTCGTAAAGAGCGTCGCGCGACTTATCCGAAAGATTGATTCGGTCGTCCTTCGCGCTTGCGATAACGCCGTCTTCGCCCTCTCTCCCGACAAGATAGTCGATGCTAACGCCAAAGAAATCCGCAATCGTCACAAGTTGCTCAATCGACGGCTGAGTTTTGCCGTTTTCCCAGTTATTGTACGTGCCCTGACTTACATTGAAAATCTTTGCGATTTCTCTTTGCGTCAGCCCTTTTTCGTTTCTTAATTCAGATAACTTAATCATAATCGTATTTCCTACTAATAATTATCAAGTTTTTTAATTAAATGTCTTGAATTATTAATATTTCTAATCTATAATGTTTAATATGATTAAGTTTTATAATCAAAAATCAAATAGTTATCAATTTTCCTTATGCGAAATAAGGTGGCAACTTTTACAAATGCTTGCAACCGGCGATTATTGCGTTTGCTTTTGCGAAGGAAAAATGTTTGAAGAGCGCAAAAAATCTAACGACTTTTTTATTCTGACAAACCTGAAAAGCGGTGTCTTTGCCGAAATCCCAGTCGATTCGTTAGTGCGCGGTATTCGGCTTGGGCTGTTTTCATTAAAACAAAAATAAACCGCCTTTTTGGCGGTTTATTTTTATTACAAGTCGTAATTTTTACTCATTGATAACGGTGATAAATCTTGCGGGCTTGTCGCCCATTGCCATCTGCGCGTGCGGAAGCGACGGATCGAAATACAAACTGTCGCCCTTATGCAGGTAAAACTCCTCGTCGCCGACAACCACTCTCAAAAGCCCTTCGAGAACGTAATTGAATTCCTGCCCGGCGTGACACACGAGCTCGGGCTTGTCTGTGGGGGAAATATCGACAAGCATAGGTTTCATCTGCTTGTTCTGAAAATCGGCGGCAAGCGACGTGAAAGAATACCCGGGGTACCTTTCGACGCGTTCGCCCTTATTTTCGTAAACTGCCGCGGCGTACTTTTTCGTGGGTTGTTTTCCCGTGAAGATAAAGGACGGCTCGATATCGACGATCGACGCGAATTTGTAAACAAGCCATATCGGCGCTTCGTCCTCGCCGTTTTCAAACGCGATATATTCGTTTTCGGTCACGCCGAGTTTTTCCGCCATTTCCGCCGTGGAAATATCGGAAAACGTCCTGAGTTCATACAGCCTGTCTTTGATATCTTTTGATTCAGCCATTATTTTTTTGCCGCTTCGTTAAGGCGCGCGATGAGTTCGTTTACGTCGACGTTGTGGACTTCTGCCGCCTCGCCGACCGTTTCGCCGTGAGCGATTGCACAGCCCAGGCAATGCATACCAACGCTTGTGAGAACGTTTGCAACGGCTTCGATATTAACGTCGCCTTCGATGATGTCGCCAATTAAAGTATCGGGAGTAATAATCATTATATTCACCTCGTTAAAAAATTTTCAGATTATGCCGGCGCTTTTCAAGCCGAAATACGCGCCGACGATGACGGCGGCGATAATAACCACCGTGAGCGCAACCTTCCAGACGGAAATCGGCGTTTTGCCGCCCGCTCTTCCCGTCCTTCCGTTTACGAAATAGTTGTAAATTTTATCGCGGTATTTGAAACCGCTGCACCACAAAGGCACAAGGATATACTTGAAAGTGCTGTCGTTGAAACTTGTGTCGATGTGGAGGTAATCGACCACGTCGTAATGATACTGCGACAAAATCGCGCTTTTGATACGTGCGTTCATTTTTTCTTTTGCCGTGCCGTAAGCGTCGTTGACGCTCGTGTCGTATCTTTCGGACGAATGTCCCGCGATATATTCCGACGTGTACTCGACCGCGTTATCGGTATCGAACCCGCCGACCTTTTCAAATTCTTTTTGCGAAAGTTTCGGGCTGACCTCGATAAGAATGTCGTTGAAGAATTGCGAATACGTGCCGCTGACGACGAAGTATCTCGTGCGAGTTTCGGTACGACGGTCTTTGCCGCTGCCGACGGTCACGGTATAATATTCGCCAAGGCGCCCGTTGTAAGTGCTGAAAGTATCGCTGTCAAAGCTGAACGTCGGCGAATATACGCTGTTCAGATTTTCGGGCTTAAAACTCTTTTTCAGCTTAATCGGCGCATAAAGTTTCTTTTTTATCCATTTAAGTGCGTTTTGTGACGCTACGTCGCGCGTAATCCTGAACGGAAGAATCGCGTCGGGAGCAAGTCCCGGGATATCGTCAACCTTTAAGACGTTGGTCGCGCCGCAGAACGGACATTTTGCCGACGTGTCGAAAACGCCGTGCATTTCGCACTTTGCGTGGCAGTTCGGGCATTGATAAGTAATGACTCCGTCTTCGTGGCGAAGTTTGCTTTCGTCAAAACCGTCGACGTTGTGTTCGTTCTCGAAAACGTTGGCTTTCGCCTCGACGGTGTTATCGCAGTACGGGCATCTGAGTTTGCCCGACGCGATATCGAAGTACATATCCGCGCCGCAAGTTTTGCACTTTACGACGTCGGTCGAATCAACTTTTTTGTCAGCCTTTTTGCCTTGCATCGTGTGTCAATCAGTTAAGTTTCTTGCCGCATTCCGGGCAGAATTTTGCGTTTGCGCCGACTTTTGCGCCGCATTCGGGGCAGAATCTGCTTTCCGCCATTTTGTTGCCGCATTCGGGGCAGAATTTACTGCCTGCTTTCACGTCCGCGCCGCATTTGGTGCATTTTACGGTGTTGGCTTTTGCTTCCGCGGGAGCGTCTTTTGCGCCCTTCAACGCTTCGCTGAAAACGCCTGCCATCGAAAGTCCCGCGCCGAGACCGATGCCTGCGCCTGCAAGCGAGCCACCCGCGCCCTGATTGTTTGCCGCTTCACGCATAGCGTGCGCCGCCTGATACTGGGTGAACGTGCCCATCTTGTCGCCCAGAACGCCCATCGACGTGCGGGTATCCAAAGTCTTTTCGACTTCTTCGGGAAGCGAAAGATTTTCGATATAGAAATCAATAAGTTTGAAGCCGTATTCGGTGAATTTGTCGGCAAGTCTATCTTTCGTGGAGCCGGACAGTTCGTCGTACTGCGTTGCAAGATCCAGCGCGGCAATGCCCGATTCGGCGATGACGTCGGTGACCGTCGACAAAATCATTTTCCTTAATTGGTCGGCGATGTTCTCGGTCAGGAATTGTTGGTTTGTGCCGGAAAGTTCGCGCATGAGTTTGACCGCGTCTTCAACCTTATAGCTGTAAATGCCGTAGCCTCTCAGACGGATAACGCCAAAGTCCTTATCTCTCATCATAATGGGATTGGAAGTGCCCCATTTCTGATTTGTGAATTGTTTGGTATTCACGAAATAGACTTCGCCGGTATACGGGGTTTCAAAGGCGTATTTCCAGCTGTACAACGCCGTAAGAACGGGCAGGTTTTCGGTGTCGAGTTTATATCTGCCGGGCGTGAAAACGTCGGCGATTTTGCCTTCCACGACGAAGATGCAAACCTGCGATTCTCTGACGGTCAGTTGTGAGCCGCGCATAATCGCGTATCTGTCGGGGACGTCAAAACGATACAAAATGGTATTTTGAGTATCGTCTGTCCATTCGATAACCTTCAAGAGTTGTCTTTTTATAAAATTGAATGCCATAATAAGACTCCTTATTTTCGTTTTAATATATTATATCACAACGTTTCAGACTTTTCAATAATTTTCTATGCAATAAGCAACAATACCGGGAGCGTTATCGCGACAAGCAAACTCCCGACAACGACGATATTCGCGGCGGTTTTCGGGGACGTATTTGAAAGCTCGGCAAAGTTTAAGGTGATTGCCGCGGGCGGCATGCACGACAGAATATACGTTGAGATTTTCAACGTTTCGTCGACAGGCAGCGCGTACATTATCCCGAACGTTATAAGCGGCAACGCGATAAGTTTCAGAAAAATCGCGACGACTTGCCTGTAATCCATTAAATCTTTGAACTTCACGAAAGCCAGCCGCATACCAAGCACGGTCATTGCCGTGGGCGTGGACATTTTTGAGAAGAACTCCACAAAGTTCATGACGGGCTTCGGAAACGACGTGTTTGTGAAAAACAGCGGCAAAGCAATCAACAGACACAGCGTCGTCGGATTTATCAGGAAGTTTTTGACGGAAACGTGTTTTCTGTCGCCGCTCATCATAAACATGCCGAGAGTCCAGCCGATAAGGTTCATCATGACGCTCATAACCGCGCTGTAAACGATGGCTTCGGGATGGTCGGGAAGCAACGCCTGCAATATGGGAACGCCGAAAAATCCGACGTTTCCGAACGCCGCCGCAACGGTCGCCACGCGCGACGCCCCATCGATTTTATAAGTTTTTATGTTGATAAGGAAACCGATGCCCATTATCAGCACCTGCATAAACGTCGTAACAAGCAAAAGTATGCCGATGTTTATCAGGATTTCCCTGTTGCACTCCGCCTGCTGGAAACTGTATATCGACAGCGCGGGGCTGCACACGTACAAAAGGAACACCGCAAAACCTTTGATGTGTTCTTCTTTCAGCACGTTTGCCTTTGTCAGGAAAAAACCGGGCAGGCACAGCGCGACGAGCATAAGCGCGTTTAATCCCGTGATCTCAAAATTCATAGCCTTATTCTATCACAATTGTAAGAAATATTAAAGCGTTTCTGACATAAAATCAGCTCCCTTTCGGGAGCCGATTTTAATTTTGATTTATTCAGTTTTTGCTGAACACTCTGATTTCGAACGTTACGCCGTTCTGAACGAATGTTTCGTCTTCAACGAACTTGTACGCGCCGTCCGTCGCTTCGACGAAGTTGCCGTCGACAAGGTTGAATCTTTGTCCGTTGTACGTTTCGCCCGCCGCGATAAGCTCGTGTCTGCCCTTCTTGAACACGCTTGCCGTGCCGTAAGTTATGCCGAGATGATCTTTCGCATTTTTAATCTTCTCGATTTCGCTGTCGGTCAGGCGGATAAGGTCTTTTGCAAGCCCTTGTTTTTCGGTGCCGTCCTTGTAGTAAACGGTGACTTCCGCGGTCGATTCAAGATATGCTCTGTCAATCAGCCTGTCGTTATCGATAAGCAACACGACCTTGGTTGCGACCTTGGGCGTTACGACGACTTTGATGTCAAAGATTTGTTCGTACGCGCCGTTTACGTCGTACAACGCTTTCACGGTGATATTACGTTCCGTCTTTACGCCGAGTTCCGGCACGACGAACATCGTGAACGGAGTCTGCGCGGTGTCGATTGCCGCGAACGTGTCGGTATAGAACTTGAAGTCGTCGACGTGGAACTGTTGCGTCTCGGAAGTAATACTTGAATGTTTTACTTTGACGTAAAGTTCTTCCGCGTCGAAGATATTGATCGCATACCTGTTGTCTGCGGTGCTTACGCCTTTCACGTACTTGTCGTAAACGTAACCGGTAACTTTGCCTTCGACGTATCTTGCGGTGTTGTCAGCCGCAGCCAATGACGCGTCAACGTACTTGCCGTTAACAAGCGCATATTGCTTCTTGTCTTTGTGCAAAGTCTCGTCGTACGGGATGAACGCGTCTCTTGTTTCGAGGACGTAGTCGCCGGTCGCGCTTAATACGAACGCGTCTTCGTACTGGTTGAATTTAAGGTCGCCGCCCGCAAGCGCGCTGAGCGATTCTTGCGTGATACCGACGTCGAGCCTGATTTTTTGCTTACTGTTCACGACTTCCGTCTTTTCGACCAAGCCTGTCGTACGTTTGATTTCGTACTTATTGATGACCGCAACGATTCTTCCGCTTGCGCCGTTTTGCGGTTTTCTCATATCGTACTTGAAGTCGTCGTAGTTCCACTCGATCACGTCGACGGTTGTCGTCTTACCTGTGCCGAGTTTTACGGTGATTTCTTTAAGTCCGGTGTAACCCGTATCGGTTACCGTGAGAGCGTACTTGCCGTTATCCGTATTCGCGCCGCTTCCGCCAAAGAGTCCGCCAAGGCTGTCAAGCAAGCCTGCCGCCGTGCTTTCCGCCGCGACGTAGACGTACGTGCCGCTTTGGAGCACTTTGCCGTTGAACGACCTTGTGAACGTTCCGTTGCCGCCAAGCGTATGCTTGTTCCATTCCGCAAGTGCGGTTTCATCCGTAGGCGCGGTGCCCGGGGTGAACTCGTACGTGCTGCCGTCAAATCCGACGTATGAGAACTTGTCGCCGTTCTTCGTGAACGTTTCACTTGCCTTAATGGACGGGAGTCCGAGGTTGCCGACGATATCGAAGTTTTCGGGCGTGAAGTCAAATGCCGTGCCGCCGTTCAGAATTCCGAATTTGTCGTCGTTCGGCAAGCTTCCCGAAACGATATCGACGTTGTTGTACTTGACCTTTATGCTCTTCTGGATACGAGAGCTGTAACCGACCTGATACCAGAACAGTTTTTCAACCGTTTCACCTTCTTCGACGGTGTCTTCGTCAATCCAGTTGAACTTGCCGTCGACGGTGTAATCGGTGCCGTTGATATTGACGGTGCCGGGCTTATCCTTGTCGTAATCTCTGGACAGAACTTGCAATTCGCCGTCCCTTCTCATGATTACGATAATTCTGGGCAAGCCTGCCGAAATATTGTCTGTACCTGTCGGATCTTTGGTCGGATCAACCGTAATCTTGTTGGTTTCGACAAACGTCGTGCCGTCCGCCTTGAAGTAACCGAACAGACGCAGGAAGCCCGTGCTGTTGCTTACTTTGACTTTGACTTTCTGCACTTTGTAGTTAAGCGCATAGCCCCAGATTTCACTTTCTTCGCCCGGAATGAGTTTTGCAGTCGACGTATCCCAGACGATGGGCGTTCCGCCGAGTTCCGCATAAGAGTCATTTTGACCTTTTTCGGATTTCGAATCGTATTCCGAAATACCATAGAAGTCTGCCGCGACTCTGTCAAGGAGACCTGCGGATTTCAATGCCGCCGTCGTGAGTTCGACAGGATCGAACGGGTTCGCGACGTTTATGGTCTTTCCGGAGTCTTCGTTGGGTCTCGTGCTGTTGGTGTTGTAGTCTCTTACCGCCGATACCGAGCGCAACGTCACGTTGCTGTCAAGGTTGATGACGATTTCCGCAGTGTCGTCGTTGTTGCCAACCGCCGTTATCGTGGTGCCGTCGTTTGTGGTGCGCTCCTTGTTAATCATCAGTGCGATTTGTTTAAGGACGCCCTTTCCGCTTGCAAGACGGTTCTTGTCAATTACGATTTCGACGTAACTCGGTCCTCCGTTTTCGGCTTCGTCAAGTTTCGGAAGCGGCAGCAATCTGCCAAGGATTTCTCTCAGAACGTCGCCGAACGATCCGCCGGGTTTAAGCATGTTTTTAAGAATGCCTGCCATTTCGCCGATCATATTCGACGCAAACGTTTGCAGATAGAACACGCATTTTCCGTGAGCGTTCACGCTCTTCACAACCGTGCCGTCTTTCAGCGTTACGTCCTGACCTTCGGTGTAAACCATCTGATACAACGCTTCTTCGCTGAACAGTTCCGCGGCGGGAGCGTTCGTGTCGTACATACCGTAAAGCAGGTAGTAAAGATTTGCAAGAATGTTGTTAAGTCCTTTCCCGTTAAGGTCGACGCGGATTGTCGTAATCGCTTTGTCGCCGACAGGATTTCCTGCGACCGACTGGTTGTTCCACCAGTTGACCTGAACGCCTTTGACAAATCCGGATACCGTGTCTTTCAGACTCTTTTCGGTGGTTGCGCCGTCGCTTGCCATGGCGTTTGTTGCCGATGCCGAGCCAAGCCCGCCAAGGAGTCCCAGAATGTCAAGGTCCGCAACCTTCATCTTTCTCAATGCGCCGATTGCCAACGTGACGTTAAGCGTCTTCGTTATATCGATGTACAACTGGTTGTTGAACAGCCATGCGCCGATTTCACGGTTCTTATCATTGTTGATATAAGCCTGGAACTTACCTGCGTAAGTCTTGACGCCGCCGGTCATGTGCTCGGATTTTTTGTCTGTACGCGACAATTCGATTGTTGCGTATTGTTTAGAGTTGTAGCTTTCTCTACTGCTATTCGTATAGTAATGGTTTGTATTCTTTTTCCACGAGATGCTGATGTCGGGGTCGATACCCTTAATCACCGCGGTCAGAATATTCACAAGGCTGATGCCTTTCGCGTCGCTTAACACAAGTCCGGAGAACGCGTTTGCATTGGTGCCGTTGATTGCGTCAAGTACGCCGTTGCCTGTGCCGGCCTCGTTAATCTTGCCCGCCGTCGCGCCGAACCTGATGTACCTTGCCGACTTTTCTTTTCCGCTTGTAAGCACGAAGTTGTGGATTTTCAGGTTGACCGCGCTTTCGTCGCTCTTGTTGAAGCCGAGTTTAAGGTCGATTTCCAAGGATCTGTTGTACATTGCAGACGCATGGTTGATGGAAAGCGACAATGCTCTGTCGTTATTCATCTTCGGCAAAGGAATGACCGTTGCGGTTGCGCCTTCACCGATGGTGATGGTCTTGTAACCCGCAAGTTCGCCTGTGCCGTCCGCCACGTGCAACGTATCGCCGAGCAGGCTCGTCAGAAGCCCTTCGATGAAGCCCCAGCCGATTTCGACGGTGAAGCCCACTTTGCCCGGAATAATGGTAAGTTTTGCTATGTCGCCCGATGCGGATGCAATCGCGACCTCGTTATCGCCGCTTGCAAGAGCGGTTGCCGACGCCGATACAAGTCCGCCGATAAGGCTCTGCAAACCGATGATCTTGACCTTGAACAAGGACAAGCCCGAAAGGTCTGCGTAAACGTCCGCGTCGCCTTTCTGTTTATACATCGTGAGCAACGAGCCGTAGCCCATGGGTTTCAGGTCAAGGAACAACTCGATATCGCTCCACCAGTCGACGTCGCCGCCCTGCAATGCTTTGACAAGGTTTGCAAGGTTCAGGGATACTCTCAGGTCAATGTCGCAACCGATTTCGCCTTCTTTCGGCAGGTTCAACTTGAAGTTGTTGATGCCTAAAAGCGATTTAAGCAGTACGCCGAGGTATTTCTCGAAGTCGCTTTGTCCGTTGTCGACACAGTTTTGTCTGATCTGTACGTTGAAGCCGAGCGCAACCGTTTCAAGACCGATTTCGCCTTTTTCAATGTCGTATACGGTGACGAATTCGTCTTTGTGGCTCGTTACGACTTCCGCATATCTTGTTTCGGCAAGGCTTACTTTGTTGGAGTTGCCCGTGATTTCAAGATTCGTCGTGCGGAATCCGAAGTAGAGATTGTCGTTGACTTGCACCGCAAGGTCAAGTTGTGTGTCGGCGTAACCGTCGCCGTTCAGATCTTTTCTGGAATCGAACAGCAGGACTGCGTCGCCGAAGTCGGGAAGTTGAATATCAAGGTTCAACGCGCCCAGAATGGTTTCAAGCAGGCTGTTGATAAGGTCAGCGTTGATGCCGAAACCGAAGCGGTTGTTTGCAAGAAGCAACGAGATGTACGGTTTGTTGCCCGAAACTTCCTTATAACGCTTTTGTCCTTCGTGGAGACTTGCGTTGTACGGCACGTATTTGCCGTCGATAAGGACGTATCCGCCGTTTTCGTCTTCTTCGTACGCAACGGGGAACAATACCTTGCCCCAGCTTGTTCTGAACGCGCCCTTATTCACGTTGTAACGGGTTACGTTCTGATGCGCCTCGTTCGCTGCGTCGTATTCTTCAACGCTTCTTGCGTAGCGGGTTGCGCCTGCATGTTCTTTTGCATTGTACTTCACGTATTTGCCGTCGACAAGTACGTATCCGCCGCTGTTGCTTTCCTTATAGACAAGCACATATTTGCCTTCTGCCGCTTCGACGAAGTCCGAATACTCGATATGGTTCTTGTCGTAGTCTCCGACGTAGCTGCTTGCAAGAGCAGCCGTCGCGCCGCCGCGTTTGTTGTCGTCGCCGACAAGGTACTGATCAAGCAGCGGCAACAATGCGTCGTTGATGGTGTTGCCAAGGTTCAGACCGCCAAGTTTGATCTTGGGAAGTCCCCAACCCGACAAATCAACGTAAACGCTTTGTCCGTCAAGGTACACGCCGAGTTTAAGTTCTCTTACGGGCTCTTCGCTGGTCGACTTGAAAATTTCAACCGAAAGTTTCATATTGTTGAAGTCCGCAAGGTCGATGTGCGCGCTTATCGCAGTGGCGTAAACGGCGTCGATCTTGTCGTCTTTTACGAGGACTTGCAACAATCTGTCGGGGAAGAGTTTCTTTTTCAATATGGTTTCAAGGATATCGACGACAGGACTGATATCGAAGCCATCCGTCTTGTTGGTCGCTTCGTAATACCATTCCGATTCAAAGTTGATATCCAGTTTCAGTTGTTTAATGTTCTTGAAGTTCGCGCGGTCCGCCTTCTTGATGAAGGTGTATTCGGTCATATCGAATCCGTCGGGAGCAGTCAGGTTGATGCCGCCGATTCTGAGTCCGATATAGAAGTCGCGTTCTCCTTCAGAAACGTAGTTGTCGTCGCCGAGAATCATTTCGATGCCGACTTCCAGGTTTCTGAGGTCGATATAGATTTCGCCCTTTACAAGGGATTGTTGTTCCGTTATATCCGTGCCGACCAAAGTATTCAGAAGTGCGCCGATGAAGTTTTCTCTTAAAACGACCGAGATCCTGCCGCCGCCCAGACGTACTTCGCCAAGGAGCGCGTTCAGAACGCCGAAGATCTTTTCGGGGATAAGTCCCGTATTCTCGTTTGCGCTTGCGTATGCCGCGCTGGACGTCGCCGTTCCGAGGATTGCATTCAGGTCAAGTCTTGCGACGTGTTTGCCCTTTCCGCGGTATCCGCTGTTGTCGATAAAGACCGACAAAATGCCGTCCGCCTCACCGATTGCGGTGATGACGATCTTGCTGCCGTCTTTGCGCGAATCTTCCGAGAACAACATCGTATCGGAATTGATCGTAATGCGGATTTCCGTGCCTTCAAGGTTCAAACCTGTGCCTGCGATAAGTCCGCCAAGCAGTTTCTTCACGTCGATTGCCGCCGCGATGTCGATGCTGAAATTGCCGTTTCCGTCAAGTTCGGATTCGGGGAAGAGCACCTGATACAATACCCTTGCGCTGTTTTGGTTAAGTCCGAGAAGTGCCGCAAAGTATTTTTCCCACGGGACGAAGTTGTCGCCGGTGTCTTTTGCGAACGAATCCGCGTTAAGCGACAGGTTCAGATAAATCTTTCCGCTCTTACCGAAGTCAAGGCTGTCGACAAGGACGTCCATGATTTCCGATGCGGAGAGAATACGGTTAAGGTCGACGTCGGCAAATTGACGATAACTATTCGCGTTTGCGGGTCTGAACGAAATCGTGTTTTCGGCGTCGAGGAATTCAAGATAGCTGCCGTCGGTGTTGCCCGCGCCTTCTCTCTTTTCAAAGTCGAACCCGAAAATGTTCAATCCTACGTTGAGCGCAAGTTTGTGATCGTTGTAAACGTCAAGGATGCCGATATCCGCGCCAAAGATGAACGGATCTTTCGTTGCATGGACGCTTACGAGCAATGCGTCGAGAATGTCTTCAAGACCTGCTTTGTCCATAAGTCCGCCGATAAGACCGAGCATCGCTTTGCCCGTGATATTGACTTTTGCGTTGCTTTTTACGTTATAACCCGCAACGTTGTCGGCGATACCGTAGTTTCTGAGATCAGCCCAGACCGCCGAAATGCTGTAAACAGGCACTTTGACGTACGACTTCGCGCCGCCTTCGCCTGCGCCTTCGACGTACTTCTTCTCGGTTTCGTCGTAGTGATAAAGTTTGGGTGCGTTGTGGCTTTCCTTTGTCGGGTCGTATACGTTATATACGTACTTGCAGGTTTCCGAATTGTATTCTTCGATATACCACTTGCTGCCGCTTGCAACTTCCACGAATTTGTAAACCGCTTTGAAGGTGCCGTTTGCGTTCTGCGTGTACGTGCCGTCGGCGTTTTGTTCGTATCTGTCTTCTGCGTTAACGATTTCTCCGTCCGCAATCTTTACGTAATTGCCAATGACTCTCTTGTAAAGCGCAGTCGCGGTTACGTCCGCATCGCCTGCCGCCAATACGTATGTGCCGTCCGCGTTCATTACGTACAAGTCGGTAAGTTTCGCATAAGTCGTCGCCTGTTCGTGCGTGTATTTCGCCTTGTGGCTGAACTTTTCTGCGTTTTCCGCGCTGAGCAGCGTGTAGCCCGTATCCTTGTTTGCGCGGTCGCGTACGTACAAGTCTTGGCCGATTTCCGTCTTATAGTCGGCGGAAATAGCACCGATGTAGTTTTTGTAAACCATTCTCAGCTCGTCTTTATCGTTCAACTGTGCGACGTGCACGAATTTTGCGGGCGCAGCAGAGTTAATGGCGTTTGCTTCGTAATATACGTAGGTGTACGGTTGTTGCTCGTCTTCAACCCACGCGTCGGACGAACCGAGCGCAACGGAAGTCGCCGAGCCTTCGCCCGTGAGAAGTCCGTTGATAAGGTCAAGCACGTTTACGCCCGTGATTTTGAGCATACCGAGGTTCTTGTTGTTACCCGCGTTTTGTTTCTGGAAGAAGTGCGATACGTCAACGTAAAGCGTGCCTTCCGAACTGACGTAGGTAAGAACCGCAAGCGGTACGTTGCCCAACGTCTTGTCGACTCTCGTAAGGGAAATTCTGAGATCGACCGCGTTCAGCGCAAAGTTCTTGTCTTTCAGGCTGTATTTGATGCCGACCGCCGCTTCGATTGCGAAACGAATGTCGATATCTTCTTCGATAACGAGTTTGGTTTCAAGGTCGCCGACAACGCCGCTCAGAATGTTTGCAAGAGCGATGCCCGGTTGCTTGTCAATCTTGACCTGACCTTTCAGACCAAGCGCGACGCCGGTAACTTCGTCTGCTTCCGTAAAGGCTACGCCTGCGACTTCCGGCGAAGAAACAATGTCTTTCTTCGCGCCGAGTTTGGGCATATTGACGGCAAGTTTCAGGTGCGTCGAGTACGCGACGAGATCGAGTTCCACAAGACCGTTTCTGGTGCTTCGATAGAACATCGTCGTTTCGTCAACTGCGCCGAATTGTTTGACGTATTCTTTCTCACTGAACAGTTCGATATGATTTGTTACGGTGTTTTTGAAGAATACCATGCCGTAATATTGGCTTGTGCAGTCTTTGTCGAAATAGTACTTGCCGTCCTTGCGGTAAATTTGTTCGTACGTGTTTTCGATGCCGGCAAGGTTTATCGTAAGTCCGCTGAATGCGACATCGGTCGGCACTTCGGGCATTACTTTGTTGTAGTAGTCAATGTTTTTGTTCAGAACAATCGACAATACCGCGTCGATAAGATTTGCGAAGTAGTCGTTCTGGAACGCGACTTTCAAAGCCTTTCCGCCAACGCTGATACCTTCGACGATTTTTTGTACGATACCGATAATCTGACTTGTTTCGACAGATGCGGTTGCTTCGTCCGACGAAAGCGCGGTGCCCGAACCCATTGCCGTCCTGATGATATCCATAAGGAATTCGCCGGTAACTTTGATGTTGGGCATTCCGAGTCCGTCAAGCATCAGGTATACGTTGCCGTCCGCGACGTAGATACCGATAAGTTCGTCGCCGTCGGATTGTGCGTAAATCGAGATTTGCGCTTTTATGAGCGGCAACGCCTGTTCAATCGCCGCGAAAATATCCGACGAATCGAAGCCTTGTTGCAGTTTGTTGAGAAGCGCCGCAAAGGCGATTTCAAGTTTGACCGACGCGCGGATACCCATGTTGCCGTTTCCGATTGCGCCGACCGACGATACGTTGGTGAGAACCGTCTTGCCTTCGCTGTCGAGAATGGATCTGCCCATCGCCATACCGTTGGTGAACATTGCGCCAAGGTCAAGGTCAAGCGACAAGGTGAGTGCTTCCAGTTTCGGCTCGAACCCGACTATCTTCTTTTTGGGCTTGCCGTTTGCGTCGACGATTTCGTTGCCGTTTTCGTCCTTCTCCGTTCCAAAGAGAATTTCGATGAATTCGACGTAATCGTTGATATCGATTGCTTTGACTCGTTCTTCAACGCCCGTGTTGCCGATCTTGATATTTTCGACCGCAACGTTTATGCCCAGAAGTTCTGCGGCTTCCGCGTTGAGTTTAAGCGAAATGTTGCTTTCGCGCTTAAACGTGCCGTTTTCGTCGATATAATATTTCTTTGTTTCGTTATCGTATGCGTACTTCGTGCCGCTGAACGTCTCGCCCGCCGGAATTTCGACGAATTTCTCGCCGAAGTTGACTTCGACAAGCGCTTTCAGGTCAAGACCGCCCAGGAGTTTTTGAGTATTTTCGTCAAGACCGAGCGCCGCGATTCCCAACAGTTTTTGGATGAACAGCGTGCCGACTTCAACCGCGATGCGGTTGCTGTCAAGGATAAGCGCAGCCGCCGGCGAACCGAATTCGTCGTTTCCTACAACCGTGAAGTTGACTTCGGACGCAAGCGCGGACGAAGATCCGCTGCCGCCAAGCAGTTTTTTAAGGATTTCGACGCCGTTCGAGCCGCCCAGCAAATCGCTGAGCCTGAGCCCCGAAATGCGGATATTGTCAAATCCGAGCCCGTCGAGTTTCAGCAGGACGTTGCCGTCTTTGTAGTAAACGCCGATAAGGGTTTTTTCGCCTGTCTTTTTGTTGCCTTCAAAGATCTGACCGACGATTTCGATTGCGGCAACCGAGTGGTCGACGTTCGTAAGGTTGAGCGCCAACGCAACGCGGAGCGACAATTTGACTTCCGCGCCGCCTTCGGGCACCGTGAGTTTCAGCCAGTCTTCGCCAAGCGTCACGCCCGTGAGCACGCCAAGTTTATCGACGAATTTACCGAGGTCGAATCCTGTCGTCGCATTGGTGTTTTTATCCATGAATTCCAAGCCGAGATTTACTTCAAGGCTCAGGTCGATTACCGTTTCTTGTGCGATGGGCGCGTTCTTAATTTCATCGGGCACAATGGACTGTGTTCCGTCAATCAATCCGATATCGATTTTGCCGATGTTAAGGTTGAACCCGACGTGGCCGATTTTAAGCCCGATGCCGATACCGAACGAGTTGAAGTCGAAACCGAATTTCAGTTCTTCGAAAATGCCGTTGACCTTCGTATATCTTGTGGTCAATGCTTCCGCGTATGCCGAATCATAGCCTTCGCAATCCGAAAGAATGCCGGCTTCCGAAAGTTTGACGTAAGACACGTCTGCTTCCGCCTTTGCAACGCGTTTATAAAGCGTCTGACCATTGAATTTAGCTTCGCTGCCCTTTGCGATTTCTCCGTATTCGCCGTTTGCAAGCAATACGTACTTCTCGCCGTCGTAAACTTCGCCGTCCGCGAGCGCTGCAAAGTCATACGCTTTCTTTACGTAAACTTCGCCGTCCGCGTTTTCGGGGAAGACGGGAGACGCCGTAACGATGGTGACTTCCACGCCGACCGCGCCGAACGCCGCAAGGCTTATCGTGCCTTTGTCAAAGCCGAGCAAGGTTTCAAGCAGCGTTTCGACAAGACTTGTCGTTGCCTGAACCGCTATACCCGTCGTGTACACGCCGTTGAGTTTGATAAATTCGCCAACCCACAGTTGCAGCATTGCCGCTTCGTAAGGCATGCGTGCATCCGCACTTGCAGACCCAATTGCGCCGAAGAGTTCGGACACGGGCATCGAGAAGATACCGCGACTTGTATTGATATATTTAATATATAACGTACTGTTATACAGATAGATACCGCCTTTGACGGTTCCTTTGGAATCAAGCGACTCGATTGCGAGTTCGACGTGTTTCAGAAGTTCCGCAATGTCGATGTTTGCGGTATTGGACAACGCCTTTACAAGTTCCGCAACGTTTGCGCCGACCGTAACTTTTACGCGCGCTTCCGCCTCGAATTCGCCGATGCTGACAAGGAACTTCGCAAGAGCGTTAAGGTCTCTCAGGTCTTTGCCGGTGAACGCGGGGGTGAATTTGTAAATCACGTCTTCGATATAAATCGTATTATCAGCGGTTGACGCCTCGGACACACGATACAGTTTGCCGGTGTAGCCGTCGTTTTCAAGCACGGGATAATACGCGCCTTCTTCCGCGACGAATTGATATTTGCCGGTAGCGTTGACGGTTGCGACTTTGTTTACGGTGTCAAAGTCGAATCTGACGCCCTTGAACGTTGCAAGTTCGTCTTTGTCGATTTCGTAGTAATTGCCTTGTTTATAAAGGGTTATGCCGGTGGCTTCATAGACGAAGTACTTGCCCGTTTTTGCATTAAGACGGAATTTTGCACCGCCTTTCGTTCTGTCGGTTACGGAGTATTCGCCCGCCTTGAAATCGCCGTTAGCGTCGGTCACAAAGCCGTTTCCGTCTTCTCTGTACTTCTTGTCGGCAGGATAGGTTTCGGCTTCTTCCGGAAGGATCGGGAAGTAAGTCTTTGCCGAATCGTCCGCTACGAACTTGTATGCGCCGTTGTCTGCAACCGTGAACGTGCCGTCCGAATTTTTCACGAATTTCGTGCCGACGAATTCTTTTTCCGCAAGGTAGTACGCGCCACGCTTGAACGTGCCGTTTACATCCTGTGCATAAGCCATTGCGCCGGTTTTGGAATATCTTTGACCTTCGTATGTTGCTTTATCTTCGCCTTCTGCAAACTCGACGTATTTCATCGTCGTGCTGGTGCGGTTGGAGACGTCGATAATGTCTGCGACAAAGTCAAGAATACTGTCGTTTGTGCCTTTCGTTCCGGAAAGAGTCAGCCCGAGTTCCATCGAGAGATAAATCTTTTCATCGCCGACGGTTTCGGACACTTCCGGGAATGTATTGCCGATAAGGACAAGGTCGTGATCGGTTTCCGTTCCTTCAACAAGTTCTTTTCTGAACTTGCCGTTTTCGTTAACGTTTCCGTCCTTGTCGTATCTCGTGCCGGTGTAAACTTCCGAGGCGGGAATTTCGACAAGAGCCGCGCCTTCCTTGAAGTAGCCTTTGACTTCCTGATTGTCAAGAGCTTTCGCGCCCGCTTTCTTCACAAAGTACGGGATAACTTCAATCGCTTCGCCCTGCAAAACAAGGGTTGCGTCAAGTCCCAGACCGATGCTGAAATCGGGGGCTTTGGTCGTGTTCGGGTTGTCGAACACAAGGTCGATGCTTATGCCGTTGTCTTTCGTCCAGCCGATGCCGCTGTGTTTGACTTTGACGAAAAGTTTATCTGCCGCGACAGCATTGCCGTTCGCGTCGTAAACCGTCGTGCCCGCGACGAATCCTGCCGCTTGCACGACTTTTCTCGTCGCTTTGTCGGCGGAATCGTACACCGCAAGATAACTCGTGTGTGTGTACTTCACGAATCTGGCTGCCGCTGCCTGTTCCGCAGTAAGCGCGACGTATTCGCCCGCGTCGGAGAGATAATACAACGTCTGAACTTCGCCGCCGGTGTAAACGACGTACTTCGTCGCGTCAACGGCGTCCGCTTTATAAAGTTTTCTGTAAACTTTTGCTTCCGCGTCGAAGAAGTACTGTTCGCTGCCCTGTTGCGACTCGAACGCCGCGTTGTAACGGACGAAACGTTCTTCGACTTTTTCAGTGTAAAGGACGTTGTCGACCGAAGTTTTTTTGTCCGAAAGTTTTGCATAAGGGCTGCTGAGCGTGAACATTGCTTTCACGTCGTCGCTGAACCCGAACGTGTCGCCGAGAAGTTTCGCAACGACGTTTTCAAGCAATACGTTCATCAGGTTGGGAGCAAGAGCAAGGTCAAGTCCCGTATCGCTGATGCTTGCGCTTGACAGAAGATTTTGCAAAATCTTGTTGACAAGCACGTAATCGGTTTTCTTGTTATCTTTTTCGCCGTCGCCTTCGCCCGTCGCAAGCGCGCTTGAACCGCTGCCCGACGTCTTTTTGATCTGGTCGATAATGTTTTTAAGCGACGCTTTGAAGTTGTCGCCGCCGACCGCAGAAAGCGAAACGTAAACGTAGCCGTCCTTCAAGCTCACGAAAACGGGGTTGCCGTTAAGGTTGATCTTGATCAACGCTTCAACCATATTAAGGAGTTCGAGCGGATCGTATTTTGCCTTGCCGGCGGTGTATTCCGCGCCGATTTTGCCCATTACGAGTTCGTAAAGAGCCTGACCTGCGGGCACAAGATACTCCGTCATTTTTTCGGATTTGACGTTAAGTACGACGTCGATACCGATCGAACCGTGCGTGTTTTTGATAATCGCGTCAGCCGTCAACGCTTTCAAAATACTGCCGACGGTTGCCATCGTTGCATCTTTTTCGAAAGCCGCTGCCGACGCGACGTTGCTAAGGATTGCGTCAAGACTGTGCTTGCCGTCTGAGATATCGTAATTCAATTCGACGCCGAATTGTACGCCGAGCGCACTCTTCTTTGCGTCTTCCGTCTTTGTCCAGGTGCCCGAAAGAGTCGTGCCGAAGATATCTTGTTTTTGGGTGCTGAGATTTACCTTATTGACAAGAATACCAAGGTCAAGATACGAGCACGTCGCAACGACCGAAAGCAAAGGTTTGTTTTCGTCTTTCAGGTTCACCGCGACTTCTGCGGAGAGTCCCAGACCGTTGATGATTTCGATAATGTCGTCGCCGACCTTGTCGCCGACAAGCGCTTCAAGCAGTCCTTTCACGGTTTCTTCCGCGATCTTCACCTGAATGCTCTTTGACGCAAGTTCCAGAAGGATTTCCGCTTCGTTTGTCGTGGCTCCGTCGTCGGACGCAAGAGCCGTGCCTGTGCCTTCGACTTTTCCGCCAAGGTATTCCACAACGCCGCTGACCGTCTTGCCGAGCAGACTTCCGAGCAGGTCAAAGTTTTCAACCTTGCTTCTTACGGGTGCGCTCTGGCTGAAGAATTGCGTTTCGACGTACAGGCAAGGAATATCTTTACCCGTTGCGTCTTTTTCGGACGTGAAGTACAAGCCGAGTATGGTCTTTTCTTTGCCGGCGGCTGCGTTTCTCACCTGCAACATAATGTCGGATTTACCGAAATCTTTCAGGTTAAGATTCCCCGCGAGCCTTACGCGAAGGTCAAGGTCAAGTTCGCTCTGAATATCGAGATTGAGCGGGAATTCAAGGTCGGTACCCGTTGCCTGCAAAATGCCGGAAACAAGTTTGCCGATGGGGAATTCGCCCTGTTTCAGACCAAGGTCAACGCCGATTTCGACGTCAAGCGCCATGGTTTCGATTTCGGAAAGCCCTTTGTATTCGGCTTTATTAAGGTTTTTGAGTACGTCGTTGTTTGCCGCAAGACCGATCTTCAATCCGCCAAGAGCAATGCCGAGTACCAAGGGGTCGATACCGACGCTGAGTTTCAGAAGGTACGGTTTTTTATCCGTAACTTTCGTATTAAGTTCGATAAAGCTGTTCGTTTCGTTGAGTTTCAGGTCAACGCCGTCGATGTCCGCAACGAGTTTCAGAATCGCGCCCAGCATGTTCTTGCTGAGAGAAATCGTCATGCCCGACGCTTCGTCGTTTCTGTAAATGCTGATTTCTTTGACGATGTTGTTGACGATTGAAAGTATGCCTTCAACGCCGAGATCCGCCGATGCAAGTGCGCCCGTGGACGCGCCGCCCACCATACCCAGGACTTTATCTACGCCGATTTTGAGTTTGGTGTCTTTGATGGTCTTTTCGCCGTTGATGTTGATGTAAATCGTGCCTTCCGTGACGTAAAGTCCGACAACCGTCTTCTTCGCCGCCCACGGATAGCCGTCGGTGAGTTCAACCGCAAGGTCGCTCTTCATCAAAAGCGCCTTGACGATTTGCATCGTGTCTTTTGTGTTGCCGCTTAAAAGCGCGCCGAGGTTCACGTTGCCGGCGATTCTGAGACCGATTACGTCTTTGAATTCGTCCTGAACGTTAAACTTAATGAGCAACGATTTCAGGAAGTTTGCAAGCGCGCTGGGGACTTTTTCATTACCTTTGACGACGCCTGAAAGCAATCCGCCGATTTCCCACTTGGTTTCGCCCGTGGTCGGATCCGCGCCGATTTCGATGCCCGCTTCCACGTTGACGTATACGGTAAGGTCCGCAATATTCGTTGCGTCCGCTTGGGGAAGGTTTTCGTTTTTCAGACCGTCGATGAACTGTTCAAAGGTTACTCCGTAGTTTTCCTTGAACGTTTTTTCGGAAAGCTGAATGTTGCCGAGTTTGATTGCGACGTTTGCGGCGGTGTTTGCGACTTGCTTATATTCGCCGTCTGCCGCTTCCTGATACGTGCCGTCGACAAGATTGTATCTTGTGCCGGTGTAGGTTTCGTCTGCCGCGATCTTTACGTAATGGACGCCGTGAGGATCGGACTGACCGTTTCTCATAATGAAGATACCGATGCCGATACCGCTGAATTTTGTGCCGCCTGCGACCACGGACACGTCGCCGTCTTCGATCTTACCGATGACGATGGATGCGCCGAGTTCGGGCAATTTAAGTTTCATTTCCTTGGTTTTGCCCGTGGGATTGCCGTTTTCGTCAAAGACTTGCTTCATCGTGGAGCCGTTCGTGAAGACTTCGTAAAGAGCGACTTCCTGTCTGGAAGCGTCCACTTTGACGTAGGTGGTAAGACCGCTTGTCTTGTTGTACGCGGGGATAAAGCCTTTCGTAAATTCCATCACGTCCTTATCCATATCGAACATAAGAGTGTCCGCACGTTTGAATTCGGATTGATAGTACTTAGGCGCGCTCGCGTATATATCCTTATTAGATGCGTCGATGAGCGTGAACTTTCTGCCGGAGTTTGCAAACTCTTTCAAAGTTCCGTCGGCGTTCTTTTCAAAGTATTTTTCGTCGATACCCGTAGCATTGTCTTTCAATACGTAGAAGAAGCTGCCTTCTTTTGCTTTTACGAAGAAGTCGTTGCCTACGTAATCGTTATTAAGCGTGAATTCGCCGTTTTCATAAACATATTTATCGACGTTTCTCTGATACAGGTCTTTTTGTCCGACGGGATTTGCCAAAGGATATGCGTTTTGCAAAATCGTATAATCGGTGTTCGCGTCGTAAGCGTAGTATTTATAGCTCGTTGCGCCCGCATTGTATTCGATATAATCGTTCATATCGCCGACAAGCACGCCGACAAGAAGTTTCATAACGCCCGTCATTACCTGAATCTGCAAGCCTTTGTTGCCAAGGAGAATTACGGGGTTGAGTTCGGACAAGTCGATGTCCGCAGACGCCGTGCCGTCGCCCTTGTTGATAAGCCCTTCAATGAGCCCGATAAGGTCGAATTTCAACGCGACGGGCTGAATAATCGTGCCGTCATCCGTTTTGAGATACAGCGTCGTGGTTTTCTGGTCATAGTAAAGACCAAGGAAGACTTTACCGTTCGATTCTTCATCTTTCGATTTTTTCCTGATTTCGATGAGAATACGGGAGTCATTCTGGTCGGGCTTGCTGGAAATGTCGATATCCGCAACGATGTTGAAGGTCAAACCGCCCTTGATTTCGTCCTTGATGTCGATTGTCGTGCCAAGCGCGAAGTTCGCGACAAGCGCGCCCAGCAAGTCTTCAAGAACGTAAGTTTCGTCGTCAAGCGCGACGTCGATTTCCGCGCCGAGTCCGAGATATACGTTGCCGCCGTTCAAAAGATCCTGATATTCGTCTTCCAGAATATTACGTTCGCCAAGTGCGGCAAGGTTGCGCTGACCGACCGTAAGCACGATGTGTCCGAGACCGAGTCCGAGACCGAGCGCCGCATTGTCGCCCTGCTGAATGCCTACGTTTGCTTTCAGCCAGAGTTTCGACAGGTTAAGTCCGTCGTATTCCAGAGAAATCGCGGTGCCGCTGTTTGAGAAATTAAGCCCTTTCACGATTTCCGTATCGACGCCCAGACCGTTAAGAAGCGCGGTGATAAGCGTATCCGCAATCGCAACTTCCAGTCTGTCGCGGTTTACGGAAATGCAGTTGATGTTTGCAAGAAGCAATCCTACGATATCGAACTTCGCCTTTTCTTCGGTTGCGGGAGCGTCGCCGCCTTCACCTTCGGTTGTATCGCCTTCGCCCGATGCGAGTGCGCTGCCGGTGCCCGAAACGTCTTTGCCGAAAAGTTTGAAGTTTCCGCCAAGGGCTTCCAAAATATTGATTTTATAATTTCTGAATTCGCCGTCGCTGCTGTTGAGATAAAGCATGCCGTCTTCAAGCAACAATACGGCCGTTTTTGCGTTTTGTCCTTCGCCCGTCGTAATGTCGATGCGCGCGTCGACTGCGCCGAGGATCTTTGCAACGTCCGCGCCGTTCTTAATCGCGTTTACAAGCGCCATTACGTTGGCGTTGGCGTTGATTTTAAGGTTGAATTTCGCGTTGACGCCGTCGGGAGACTGCACTTTCAACGCAAGATTGTACAAAAGCTTTCCGAGTGCGGAAAGGTCAAGTACGCTGTTTTCTCTGACGTTGAATTCAAGTTCGAGTTCCAACCCGATACTTACCCACAGGTCAAAGTCGAATTCGCCGTCTTTGTAGGTTAATTTACCGGCGTTGATATATTCGCCGCCTTGTTCGGCGCTCTTGAATTCCTTGCCTTTGAGATATCCGTCAAGCGAAGGATCGGGGTTGCCGTAGTTAAGGAACAAACCGACGTTCGCGCCGAGAATTTGTCCGCGTTCTTCGGTCGCCATATTGACGGCGACGTCGATTTTCCAGCCTTCTTCGCCCGCTTCGTAATCTTCACGGGTTTGGTAAATTTTAAGGTCAAGTTGGTCAATGGGAAGTTTCATTCCGAGTGTGCCCATAAGACCTGCGATTACGTCTTTCGTAAGGCTTGCGGAAATGCTTTCCACCGTGAGCGGAGTCGAGTCGCCTTTGACGATATTCAAGCAACCGATAAGCGCCATAATGTCAAGGCTTGCCGTTTCTTCGACAGCAGCCGAATCTTCGTCACCCGCCGCAAGACCGTAGTGCGTCACGACAAGTTCGCCGTTATCCATTGCGGTTTGAACCGCTTCGATAAGCCCTGCGTTAATGACGTCGCCCGACGCCGCGCCCGAACCTTTGCCTCCGATAATTTCCATTATGCTGGGGATTTCGGGGATTTTCGCCGCGATAAGGTCTTTCAGAATCTGATTAAGGTTGATATCGGGGATCATCGCTTTGCCGCCGCCGAGTCCGGACATATCGGCATAAAGCGCGTTGTCCGCGCCGATGTAGTAAAGACCGAGATAGGTCCTGTCGTTGCCTTTCTTATCTTTTCCGTTCAGTTCGATGACTGCACGGGTTTTCTTGTTATCTTTAAGGTTGATTTCCGCACGCAATTTGAGGTGGAGGCTGATTTGGAGCGGTTCGAGAATCTGAATAGCATCGGATTTTTTATAAATTTCCGTGCCGGTAATGCCTTCAAGGGCTTTGGCAATCGCGCCGCCAACGGCGCCGTCGATGTTTTCAATGCTGTACTCTTGTTTTGCAATGTCGAGATTTACGTTAAGGTCGGCACTGAGCGTCGTGAAACTGTAATCCTTCCTGTCCGCTTTGACAAGTTCGGGCATGGAATTTTTGACTTCGTTTGCGAAGTCCGCCGATTTGGAAAGCCCGCCTACGCCGAGTTCCATCGTCTTGTCGACGCCGCCTTTCGTGCTGACGACGTTCAAAGCAAGTTTCTGGAAACGGTTGTTGCTGATATTCGCGACAAATGCCGTGTTCAGCGTCTTTTTGCCCGACAAAATATCGCCGACAAGGAAGTTGACGACGCCTTTGATAATGTCGGATTGTTTGCCCAGCAAGCCGTTGACGACTTGTTCAAGTAAGGTCTTATTCGTGAAAATCGCGTTGAGTTTCGTGGGCATCACGAGATCGACCGAACCGTCGGCGTTCGTTACGGAGTAACTGCCGCTTTCGGAAATAAGGGAAAGCATGATATTGAACAGCGTGAGTTTATCGTCGCTGTCCGTGCCGAGAATGGTGGAAATAAGGCTTTTAACGCCTGCGTCGTTAATAAGGCTGCCAAGGTCGTAATCCGTCAACACTTCTTCGATTTTCAGCTGGTTGAGAATATCCTTGAAAAGCCCCACTACGTATGCGATATCCGAATCGGACACGTAGTAACGATGCACCGCCTTGCCCGTTGCATAGTCGTTGAAGTCGATATACATATCGCCGCCCTTTGCGTAAATGCCAAGGACAACCGTCGTAAGGTCGGCGCTTTCTTTCAGCACTTCAAAGGTCATTACGCTTTCGTTGACGGGATATTGTTTGTCATCGCGTCCGCCGAGCGTGTCGATGGAACCTTTGACTTTGACGGTGTATTTATCCGTCTTGCCTTCCTTTTCGACGTAAACGTACGGTGCGAACGAGAACGTTATGTACCTTGAATTCGGCTCGATCGTCTTTGCGTTGATAATCGAGGTCAGCAAGAGTTGTCGTGCCGCGTTACCGGACAATGCCGTCTTTACCGTTTCGGTCTGCTGTTGCGAACCGGTGTCGGGCTTAACGAACTGATTGAGGTTGGAATCCCCGCTCGTCGTTTGCCCACAACCTACGAGAAGAATCAGCGCAAGGGCGAGCACCGCCGCAAGCACTAACGCTTTCTTGTAAATCGAGTTGCGTTTCATAATAGCCTCCTTATGCGCATACATATGCGTGCGTGAAACGTGGCCTGCACAATTTCACATATATAGATAATTATATTCTACAAGAAAAAATGCCCGCCGTCAATACAATGTTGTTACTTTTTTCTACGAAAAATACCGAAAATCTTCCAAAATTTTTTCGACCACAATATGTTGTGTTTTCCGAGCGTTAAAAACCGCAAACGAAACCAAAATAATTTTCGACAGTTGTAAAAAACGCCAAATTTCGTCGCAAAAACCGACAAAACCAAAAATTCCGTACAACATTTATGCAATTCCGTGCAACGCACTTTATGTCATTGCAATCGTTTGGTAATCACCATTCTTTCACAAGGTAGCCCTTCCGAGATATTGCCACGCGCCATAAACTGCGCTTTTGACCAAACAATCGTCGAAGCGACAATGCTTGATCATAAGTGAAGCGTGCGCCGTGTCAATTCATCTGTCTTGTTGACACATTTTACGGCAAAAATAAGCCCGATCCGTGTCAACGGGACACTTTTCGGGCATTTTCAATTATTTGGTTATCAAACCCTTATTTGTAACCGAGTGCCTTTCTTACTTCCGTATCGTCGAAAAAGTAGTTTCCGTACAGGTCTTTTTTGTAAAGCGTCTTTATGTCGGTCATTGCGGTCAACCCCGCCTTTTTGAGCGACGATTTTGCCCTTAACGCAAGCACCCACCACAATTCTTCGGGAAATTCGTACACCTTTACGTCGGGATACTTTTCGTTCAGCATCGCCTTGAATTTCGCGTTTTTGTCGCAAAGCGGATATATCACGCCGTTTTTGCCGTTTAATATCACGCTTAAAACGCTTTCAGCCGCGCTTTCGTCGCTGATTTCGGGATATCCCCCGTCAAAAGTCAGATAAAAATTCCGAAATTTCAGCGCAGGTACGCCGCCGATTGTAAATATTTCTTTCGGAAGCGGATACGCCAAAGGAATTTCCGCAACCGACACCGATATTTTGTCCGAAAAAGCAAGGATTGCGTTTTCGCAATCGGTCTGATTTTTCACAAACGGATGTTTTTCAAGATTTTGACCGGGATTGCGCCTGTTGAAGTAACAAATCGCGCTCGCAACGTAAACCGCGCGTTTCACGCCGCTTTCGACGGCTTTTTCGACAACGGTTTTCAGATTATCCTTGTTTTCGCCGAAATACGCGACGGCGTCGATTTTGTCGAAATTAAGTTCGTCGCCGGGCGTTGAGACTTTCGGCGTTATTCCCGCTTTTTCGACGTTTTCCGAAAAGTTATCGGGCAGTTGATTTTCATAAACGAATAAGATATTTTCCATTTCAGCCTTTTTTGAATTTTTTGATTTTGTCGGGTTTCAGGTTTTTTTCGGCGGAGTCTTCGCGCATTACATCGTGATAATCGTTTGCGGATATGACGTATTCTTCGTACGGCAAAAACTCTTCCTTATAAAAGAAATCGTGATAATCGGATTTTTTCACGCTTTCAAAATACTTCCACGGGGCGGGCGTCATACATTCGCCGCACCAGTAGCCGCCGCAAAGCACGCCGTACGGCGTCATTTTGAAGGTATGACCGTTTGCGCATTCCCACAGCGTTTTGCGCTTGAAATCCACGCCGCGGGTACTCACGTCAAAACATTTTCCGCCGCGCGCCGCCGCATAAGTTTTCAGGTCGTTTTCGGTAAGATACGGCGAGTTTTCGCTCTCGTAAAACCCGGGCGGATCGCCGCCTTCCGTTTGGGTTATCGAAACGTCCGAAATTTTCAAAGGAAGTTCCCTTATTTTGTCGTATCCGCCGTAAAAAACGTTAACCCTGTCGTTCATTCCGTTTTCCTGCCAATAGTACGGCGAATTTGTCATAATCGACAGTTTTGACACAATAAACTTCTTAATAAGCGGTGATAAAGTGCCGAATATGCGATTTGAGTTTTTTACCGAGTTTTCGGTAATATATCTTTCGACGCTGACTTTTTCAATGCCGAATGCGTCTTGTAAAACTCTTCCGTCCTTTATCCACGCGCCGAATCCGCACCGTTTTACAAACCATCTCGGCTCGGCAATTTTATCGACGTTGAGTTTAAGCTTTCCCGCAATATTCGCGACGAAATCGCGATATATTTCGCGCTCACCGCAGCCGACGTCGTAAATCGCGTTTTCTTTCACTTTCTTTTCGTTTTCGTCAATGCTTACGACAAGCCTGAATATCACTTCCGACAGTTCTTCCGCCGTGATAAACTCGGCGGGCGCGTCAAGCGGATTTTTGAAAATCATCGCGCCGTCAAGCATGCGTTTTACAAAAGTTTCGTCCGCGACGGGGGCTGTACGGAGCACGTAAAAACCTTTTATTCCGCTTTCGACAAGGTATCTTTCGCCGCGAAGTTTCGACACGCTCGCAAGGTCGTAATACGCCGGCATTGCAGGGTGTCCGACCGCCGCGTACGGCCGTTTCATCGTTCTTCCGCCGTATATGCCCGTTGTCGACAGCTCGATAATCTTTGCGTCCGAGCCCGTTTCGATAACGGCGTCGACAAGGTTTTTCGTATAAAAATAATTGACCTTTTCCGCAAAATCGGGAAAATGCTCGCTTTCGGGCATGCCGACGCAATCAAGGTTCAATATATAATCGGCTGCCGCGACAAGTTCCTTCGCTTCCTGAAAATCAAGCGGCGAGAAATCGCTGACAATGACGTTTTCGCCGTAATTTCGGATAAGTGCGTCGACGCGGTCGCTTTCACGCACGCGCACGGGCGCAATCACGCGCATATTTCCGTCTTTTATAAGTTTTTCGGCGACGAGATACGCAAGGCTCGTATGCATACCCGTCACAAGCGCAGTTTTTCTCATAGGGATATTTTACCACATCGCACGGCGCCTTTCAACCGTTGTCGCAAAATTCCGCAAAAAAGAAGCGCGGATTTTCCAAACAAAAAACCCGTCCGAAGACGGGTTTCGATTTTGAAACGAAAATTAACGTTTGCTGAACTGCGGAGCCTTTCTTGCTTTTTTAAGGCCGTATTTCTTACGTTCTTTCGCACGCGGATCACGAGTAAGGTAACCTTCCTTTTTAAGCGCGCTGCGAAGTTCGGGTTCTGCAACGATAAGAGCGCGGGCGATGCCGTGACGGATTGCGCCTGCCTGACCGGTGTAGCCGCCGCCGCACACGTTTACGAAAACGTCGTATTTGTCAAGCGTGTTCGTGAGAACAAGGGGTTGACGGACGATAAGTTTCATCGTGTCCTGCGGGAAGTATTCGGTAATATCGCGTTTATTGATTACGATTGCGCCTTCTCCGCCGGGGATAAGACGAACGCGGGCGATGGCCTTTTTACGACGGCCGGTGCCCCAATATTGAACTTTTTTCTTTGCGGTTTTTTTAGTTGCCATAATTACACCTCATTAGAACTTCAACTCAACGGGCTGTTGTGCCTGATGATTATGCTCGTTGCCGGCATACACGTGGAGTTTTTTAATCATCGTACGGCCGATAGCGTTTTTGGGAAGCATACCCTTGACGGCTTTGTATACGACGAATTCGGGTTTTTCGGCCATAAGTTTCTTGTATTGAACTTCTTTGAGACCGCCGATGTAACCCGTATGATAACGGTAGTATTTCTTTTCAAGTTTTTTACCGGTGAGGCGAACCTTATCGGCATTGATGATAATGACGTAATCGCCCGTATCGACGTTGGGAGTGAACGTGGGTTTATTTTTACCGCGAAGAACCATCGCGACCTGACTTGCAAGACGACCGAGAACCATATCGGTAGCGTCGACCACATACCACTTTCTTTCGACTTCCGCGGGCTTTGCCATATAAGTTTTCATAATGGTAAAGACCTCCTAACAATTAAAATGTAAGCGTTTTGGGCGTACAATAATTACAAGGGGCTAACTTTATAACCAATGTACAATCCTAAATTTGACTTATATATAATATCCAAGAAAAAATTTGTTGTCAAGCATAAAACGTCATTTTCGACGTCAAAAGATTGTTTTTTCGGCAAATTTAACGTTTCCCGGCCGAAATTATTTGTATTTCACCGAATAAAGCGTGAGCCCTTTTGCGGGAAGAGTTTTGCCCGCGCGCACCCTGTCGCCGGATTTTATTATGTCTTCGACGTCGTTTGCGGCGATTTTTCCTTTGCCGACGTCAACGAGCGTGCCTGCGATAATCCGCACCATATTGTACAAAAATCCGTTGCCCGTAACTCTGATTTCGACGTCTTCGCCGTTTTTTATTATTTCGACTTTTTCAACCGTCCTTACCGTGTCCTTTACGCTGCTTCCCGACGCCTCGAAACACCTGAAATCGTGCGTGCCTTCGATAAAACGCGCGGCTTTTTCCATTTCCGCAAAATCAAGGGGGACGCATATATTTTCCGCCGTGGCGTTTTTCAGCGGATTGAGATGCGGCGACAGATAAAGTTTATAAACGTACGTCTTTTCTTTTGCCTGAAACCTTGCGTGAAAATCGGGAGATACTTCCTCGCAACTCAAAACCCTGACGTCTTCCGGGAGCATAGTGTTTATCGCAAAAGGAATTTTTTCGGCAGGGATCGACGTTTCCGCGTCGAAGTGCGCCACTTGTCCGAGAGCATGCACCCCGGCGTCCGTCCTGCCGCTGCCCGTAACGGCGGTTTTTGCGCCGAACAGTTTTGAAAACGCGTTTTCCAGCACGCTCTGAACGCTCGTTCCGTTTTTCTGAGTCTGCCAGCCGCAGTAATTCGTGCCGAGATACGATACGGTGATTTTATAGCGTTTCATCAGAACAATCCCCCGAAAACGTACTTGTCGACGATGACGAGCGCAAGGTATCCGCCGACGACAAGTATGCCGACGATATCCGAGCCTTTGATTTTCTGCACCTTGTATTTCGTGCGGTTTTCGGTTGCGTTGTAACACCTTGCGTCCAGCGCGAACGCAAGCTCGTCGGCACGCCTGAACGCGTTGACGAAAAGCGGGATAAGCACGGGCAAAAGCGCCTTCGCGCGCTGATGCAGATGCCCCGTGTCGAACGTTGCGCCCCTTGCCTTCTGCGCGTTCATAATCTTTTGCGTTTCTTCCATAAGAGTCGGGATAAACCTTAACGCAATCGACATGATTACGGCGATATCGTGCACGGGAATTTTGACGTATTTCAGCGGAGTCATAAGGCTTTCAAGCCCGTCCGTAAGTTCCGTAGGAGTTGTCGTAAGAGTAAGGAAAGTTGTGCCGATAACCAAAAAAGTGAGCCTTAAAGCCATCATTATGGCATAATTAAGTCCGTAATCGGTAATTGTGAATATCCACCAGTGCGCGATGATTTTGCCCGTCTTCACGAAAAACAGGTTGAGCAGCGCGGTGATTACAAGTATCACCGTAATACGCTTCACCGATTTCAGAATCTTCGTGATCGGCACTTTCGAAACAAGCGAAAACGCCAGAATAAATATGAGCGTTACGGCGTATCCGAAGTAACTCGAAATAAAGAAAATCGCCGCGATATATAAAATCATCAGAAGAATTTTGACGCGGGCGTCCATGCGGTGCACGACGGAATCGGAAGGATAATACTGTCCGAAAGTCAGGTCTTTCATCTTTTCTCCCTCCACTTTACGACGGCTTCCACAAAGTCGTTTGCCGTAACGATATCGTCCGAAAGATCGACGCCACGCGCTTTCAGCTCGTTTTTGAGTTTTATCGCGGTCGGAATATCCAGCCCGATTTCTTCAAGTTCTTCCGCGTGTTTGAAAAGTTCTTTCGGCGTGCCGTGAAAACGCAATTTTCCGTGTTCGAGCACGGCGATTTTGTTTGCGACCTCACTTATTTCGTCCATATTGTGCGACACCATTATTATGGTTTTTACGGTGGTTTCTTTCAATTTCGCGATAAGGTCGAACATTTCGATGCGGCCGACGGGATCGAGCCCTGCCGTAGGCTCGTCCAGAACGAGGATTTGCGGGCGCATTGCGATAACGCCGGCGATTGCGACGCGGCGTTTTTGTCCGCCCGACAGTTCAAACGGCGAACGTTCTTTGAATTGTTCGTAATCGAGCCCCACCGTTTCGACGGCTTCTTTCACCCTTTCGGCGATTTCGTCCTTTTTGAGCCCCAGATTTTTCGGGCCGAACGACACGTCTTTTTCCACGGTTTCGTCAAAAAGTTGATATTCGGGATACTGGAAAACCATGCCGACTTCCGCGCGGAGTTTTTTCAAATCGGGCTTGTTGTGCAACTCGATCCCGTCGACGGTAATTTTGCCCGACGTGAGTTTTATAAGCCCGTTAAGGTGCTGAATGAAAGTAGACTTTCCGCTGCCCGTCGCGCCGATGATTCCCAAAAAATCGCCGTCTTCGACCGTGAGCGAAATATTGTCAAGCGCCTTATGCTCGAACGGGGTTTTGGGGGAATAAACATATGACAGATTTTCAATTACTATCGACATATCGCGTCAATCAGATCTGCCGCGTGCAACACGTCGGCTTCTCCGACAGCCCCCTTTTCTTTCAGTTTGACGTAAATTTGGTTTATCAACGGAAGAGTGAGTTTATATTGCGAAACGTCCTGCTTAAACAGTTCTTTTGGCGAATCTTCAAAAACTTTGCTGCCGTCTTTCATGACGATTACCCTGTCGCAATCCACGATTTCGTCCATGTGATGGGTGATATGCACGACGGTAATTCCTTCTTCCTTGTTGAGTTTTTTCACGACGTTCATGACGTCGCGACGACCTGCGGGATCGAGCATCGACGTGGATTCGTCAAGCACGATAACGCGCGGTTTCATTGCAAGAATCCCCGCAATCGCGATACGCTGTTTTTGTCCGCCGCTCATATTGTGCGGCGTCGCGCGGCGATATTCCAGCATGTTTACGGCGGTCAGCGCGTCGGTGATGCGACGGCCGATTTCTTCACGCGGGACTCCCAGGTTTTCAGGCCCGAAAGCCACGTCGTCTTCAACGATGCTCGCCACCATCTGGTTGTCGGGGTTCTGAAACACGACGCCGACGTTTTTCCTGATTTCGTAAATATCTTTGTCGTCTTTCGTGTTATGACCGAAAACGAAAACGTTGCCCGAACGCGGCAAAAGAAGCCCGTTAAGATGCTTCGCAAGCGTGGATTTTCCGCTGCCGTTTGCGCCGACCAATGCCAAAAACTCCCCTTCGTTTACCGAAAAGGAGACGTTTTTCAAAGCGTCGACGGGCTTCGAATCGTACGACTTATAGCGATAGCTTACGTTTTCGACCTTAATGATTTCCATAAAACCTCAATCGAAAATATTGTAGCATAACGCGGCGATTTTGGCAAAGATATTGACGGCAATAAAAAATATTGTATAAATACAATGGTTTGTGTAACGAATAAGGTTGACAATTTAAGAGCGAAATTTTATAATTACGCTTGCATAATTAATTTATTTATCTATATATCGTAAAATTTATACGTTATAAACAAACGGAGGTTCAAATGAGTACAAAAATGACCATTGACGGTAACACCGCGGCCGCTCATATCGCTTACGCTTTAAGCGAAGTTGCCGCAATCTACCCCATCACGCCGTCCTCGCCTATGGCAGAAAACGCCGACGAGTGGGCAACTGCGGGCAGAAAAAACATTTTCGGTCAGAAGGTTCGCATCGCCGAGATGCAATCCGAAGCGGGCGCAGCGGGCGCCGTACACGGCAGTCTTTCGGCAGGCGCGCTGACCACCACTTTCACGGCAAGCCAGGGCTTACTGTTGATGATTCCCAATATGTACAAAATCGCCGGCGAATTATTGCCCTCGGTTTTCCACGTAAGCGCACGTGCGCTTGCTTATCACGCGCTTAACATTTTCGGCGACCACAGCGACGTTATGGCGTGCCGTCAGACGGGCTTTGCAATGCTTGCAAGTTGCAGCGTTCAGGAAGTCATGGATCTGGCTCTCGTCGCACACCTTTCAACCCTTCGCGCAAGCGTACCTTTCCTTCACTTCTTCGACGGCTTCCGCACCTCGCACGAAGTTTCGAAAATCGAAATGATCGACTACGAAGACATCAAGAAAATCGTCGATATGAAGGATATCGAAAAGTTCAAAAAACGCGCTCTGAACCCCGAGCATCCGCAACTTAACGGCACCGCTCAGAACCCCGATATTTACTTCCAGGGACGCGAAGCCGGCAACAAATACTACGACGCCGTTCCCGAAATCGTGGAAGAAATGATGAAAAAGGTCGAGGGTATCACCGGCCGTAAATACAACCTGTTCGATTACTACGGCGCAAAAGACGCCGAAAAGGTCATCGTCATTATGGGCAGCGGCGCGGAAGCAGCCGAAGAAACCGTCGATTACCTTAACGCGAAAGGACAAAAAGTCGGTCTTATCAAAGTTCGTCTTTACCGCCCGTTCCGCGCGGACAAACTCGTTGCGGCACTTCCCAAAACCTGCAAATACATCTCTGTCATGGACAGGACGAAAGAAAGCGGCAGCCTTGGCGAGCCTTTGTACCTCGACGTCGTCGCGGCACTTGCGGAACAAGGCGTTACCGGCGTGAAAGTTCTCGGCGGTCGTTACGGCCTGGGCAGCAAGGAATTCAATCCTTCGATGATCAACGCCATCTATGAAAACATGGGCGGCGAAAACAAAAACCACTTCACGGTCGGTATCAACGACGACGTGACTCATTCTTCGCTGAAAGTCGTTGAAAAAATCGACGCTTCCCCGAAGGACGCAATCCGTTGCAAGTTCTACGGACTCGGCTCCGACGGCACGGTCGGCAGCAACAAAAACAGCATCAAGATTATCGGTAACTACACCGAAAAATACGCTCAGGCATACTTCGCATACGACAGCAAAAAGTCGGGCGGCCTGACGGTATCGCACCTGCGTTTCGGCGACACTCCCATCAAATCGTCCTATCTTATCGACACGGCGGATTTCGTGGCTTGCCACAATCCTTCCTACGTCACGAAGTACGATATGGTCAGCGACCTTAAAGACGGCGGAACCTTCCTTCTGAACAGCATCTGGAAGCCCGAAGAAATGGACGCTATGCTCCCCGCCGAAATGAAGCGCACCATCGCAAGAAAACACATTAAGTTCTATACCATCGACGCAATCGACATCGTCACCAAAATCGGTCTCGGCAACCGTATCAGCACCACGATGCAGTCGGCGTTCTTCTATCTTGCAGGCGTAATGCCCTATGAAGAAGCCAACAAACATATGAAAGAATTCGTCGTCAAGTCTTTCAGCAAGAAAGGCGAAGCGGTCGTAAACATGAACTTTGCGGCAATCGACGACGCAGTCTCCGGACTTGTCGAGGTTAAATATCCCGAAAGCTGGAAAGACGCAACCACCGGCGCGGAAGTCAAACCCGTCACCGACGATCCTTACTACAAGGCTTTTGTCGAACCTATGCTCGCACAAAAAGGCGACAGCCTTCCCGTTTCCGAAATCGAAGCCGACGGCCACGTTCCCACCGCAACCACTCGTTTTGAAAAACGCGGCGTTGCAGTCAACGTCCCCGCTTGGATCAGCGAAAACTGCATCCAGTGCAACCAGTGCGCGTTCGTTTGCCCGCATGCGGCAATCCGCCCCGTGCTTCAACCCGCGGAAGTTCTTGAAAACGCTCCCGAAACCTTCGTTACGAAGGACGCAACGGGCTTTAAGGGCTTCAAATACAGAATGCAGGTTTCCGCCCTTGACTGTACCGGTTGCGGAAGCTGCGCGAACGTTTGCCCCGCAAAGGTAAAAGCCCTTACCATGATCCCCTTGGAAGACGCTTTGAAGAACGGCGAAGAAAAGAACTGGGATTACTCGGTCGATCTTCCCGACACCCCCGCGGACTTCAACGTCAACACCGTCAAAGGCAGCCAGTTCAAACAACCTTTGTTTGAGTTCTCGGGCGCATGCGCAGGCTGCGGCGAAACTCCTTATATCAAGGTCATCACCCAACTCTTCGGCGACAGAATGGTCATCGCAAACGCAACGGGTTGCTCGTCAATCTACGGCGGAAGCGCGCCTACCTGCCCGTATTCGAAGAACAAGAAAGGTCACGGCCCCGCTTGGTCGAACAGCTTGTTTGAAGACAACGCGGAATTCGGCTACGGCATCAACCTTGCTTACAAATACAGACGTAACGAACTGAAAGACCTCGTTGCACAACTCGCCCTCGTCCTTAAAGACAACGCGGATTGCAAGGAAGCCTGCGACAACTGGATCAACAACATGAACGACGCCGAAGGCAGCAAACGCACCGCGGCGGAACTCGTGAAAGTCATCACCGCGCAAAAAGGCGCAAGCGCAGACGCGGACGCTCTTATCGAAGAAATCCTTAAACGCGAAGATTGCCTTATCAAGAAATCCGTATGGATCTTCGGCGGCGACGGCTGGGCATACGACATCGGCTACGGCGGACTCGACCACGTTATCGCGTCGGGCGAAGACGTGAATATCCTCGTCCTTGACACCGAAGTTTACAGCAACACCGGCGGACAAGCAAGTAAATCCACCCCGACGGGCTCGGTCGCAAAATTCGCGGCAGGCGGCAAACTCACGAAGAAGAAAGACCTTGGCAAAATCGCCATGACTTACGAATACGTTTACGTCGCAGAATGCTCCATGGGCGCGGACAAAGCGCAATTCGTCAAGGCAATTTCCGAGGCAGAAGCGTATCACGGACCTTCCCTTATCATTTGCTACGCGCCGTGCATCAACCACGGTATCAATATGAGCAAATCACAGAACGAGGAAAAACTTGCAGTTGAAAGCGGATATTGGCAGCTTTATCGCTACAACCCCTCGCTCATCGAAAAAGGACAAAATCCGTTCAGCCTCGACAGCAAGAAACCGACCGGCGATTATCAGGCGTTCCTTATGGGCGAAAACCGCTACGCACAACTTGCAAAGGCGAAACCCGAAGTCGCGAAAGAACTCTTCGCAAGGAACGAAAAAGAAGCTCGTATCCGCTACGAAGAATACAGCGAAATGGCAAAACACGAATAATTTTACCAAACAAATACCCTCGCTTGTGCGAGGGTTTTTTATTGCGCTGGTGAATTATACTTTCAAGTGCAACACTTAAAAATAAAAAGACAGTTCATACAAAACTGCGATATAATGTGGCTACAAAACAAACAAATAAGGAGTAATGCATGAACTGTTATAATCATATTACCATAGAAGAGCGTTGTTAACGCCCTTGAATGCAAATAAGTTTATTTTTTTGTTTTTTAGATATTTACCGTCCCGTCCGTGCAAATAACCTTACAATCACTCGGCACGTTGTTCTTCCAATCATCGTCTTTAGATATGGCGTTCCATTGCGCTTTTGTTCCGTTAAAAGTAATGCTCGTAAGTTCGGTGCAACCCTCGAAGGCACAATTGCCGATACTCGTCACGCTGTTCGGAATTGTCACGCTCGTAAGTCCGGCGCAGCCATAGAAAGATTGTAAGCCGACGCTTGTCACGCCGTTACCAATTGTTACACTCGAAAGCCCGGTGCAACCTTGGAAGGCAAAGAAGCCGATGCTCGTCACACTGTCGGGGATTGTCACGCTCGTAAGCCCGGTGCAACTATCGAAGGCACTCACACCGATACTCGTCACATTGTCCGGGATCGTAACGCTCGTAAGTCCGGTGCAACCATAGAAGGCAGAATCACCGATGCTCGTCACGCTGTTTCCGATTGTCACGCTCGTAAGTCCGGTGCAACCAGCGAAGGCTCCAATACCTATGTCCGTCACACTGTCCGGGATTGTCACGCTCGTAAGCCCGGCGCAACCAAAGAAGGCAAATGCTTCTATTTCTACCCCGCTAGTAATAGCTATCTCAAAAGAAGCACTGCCACATTGTTCTGCAACCGCAGAAGCCGCATAGAAGACCCCATTGATTTTAGTTATGCCCGTACAATTCCTGAATGCATCATTGCCGATGCTCGTCACGCTGTCGGGGATTGTTATGCTCGTAAGCCCGACGCAATCAAAGAATGCATACGCACCGATACTCGTCACGCTGTCGGGGATTGTTATGCTCGTAAGCCCGACGCAACCAAAGAATGCATACGCACCGATACTCGTCACGCTGTCGGGTATCTCAATGCTCGTAAGCCCGGTGCAACCTCCGAACGCAGAATTGCCGATGTTCGTCACGCTGTCGGGGATTGTTATGCTCGTAAGCCCGGTGCAACGCTGGAAGGCAGAATTGCCGATGCTCGTCACGCTGTCGGGGATTGTCACGCTCGTAAGCCCGATGCAACCAGAGAAAGCATTCTCGCCGATACTTGTCACGCTGTTCGGGATAGTTATGTTTGTAAGATTTGTGCAGCCAGAGAAAGCCCAACTGCCTATGCCCGTAACAGGTTTTGATTTGTATTCTGTCGGAATAATTATTTCCGCATCGGTACAGGAACTCATTTCAACAATGCTGTATCCTTGTTCGTCATCGTTTAATAAAAATTTTATCCCATTGTACTCTTCTATATTGTTTTTTTCGCCATGGTCAACATTGCTTTTATCAGGGGTTTTACCACAGGCGACAAAGACGAACGACAAAACGAGTGCCATTGTCAGAATGGCAAAAACAAAAAGGATTCTTTTTTTGTTGGATTTCATAACAAACCTCGCAACGTTTATTGCGGGGCATTAAAATAAGCAAAAAAATAACAAGTTTCCCCGCCGATTTTGCCACAAACCACATATTTTAAAACAGAAGACAATGAGTGTAAAAAATACTACTATGGAAATAGTACGTTCGTTTTTAAAAGCGGTTTTTAGCACCTTTTATGATACGACAAGATTATGTGTTTTGTCAATCGCATGTATAATTTATACAATTATACAAGTCGCGTGGGCAATCTGCCTTGTCAAACGCGAATAATAGTGCAAGAAAACGCAAGCGTTTTCCGCCCGTAATGCGGTTTATCTTAAAAGCGTGGCGGCGTTGTCGAAATTACGTTGGATTGCGGCAAACGCGTCCGAAAGTCTTTTGCCGTCAACGAAACAATGATTGACGGTTACGTTCAGCGTCATAACGTACCGTCCGTTTTCTTCGCGGTATTTATGCCAACAGATAATAATACGAACTTAGGTTTTACGCCGTGTTTTTGACTAAT
>OHER01000055.1_pt1 | contig 49769 bp, 48 predicted proteins | sample 1567381 | NCBI WGS metagenome assembly OHER01 (sample SAMEA3879600, study PRJEB24766) | human gut metagenome | biome: human-associated habitat; feature: feces | place: USA | collected 1985/1987 | reverse complement strand
CTTGTCAGGTGTCTTCGACGCTGTATAATGCGCTGCTTCAGCTGCCAGGGATTAACATCCTCTATCGCCGCGCACATGGCGAGGACTGCGCGCCGTACCTGCCGCACGGTGTGGACGCGGCGGTCGGCAACAAAACGCAGAACCTTCGCTGGCGCAACGACTACGACTTCCCGATTCGCGTCGAAGCGCACACCAGCGGCGACGGCGCGCTGTGTATGCTGATTTACCGGGTGTATGACGAGAAATGAGGCAATATACACGCAAAGGGGCGAGCAATCGCCTCTTTTTTGATGAAATTGGATGGGAAAAGCGGGAAATCCGGCGATGCAGCAGGAATTTCGCTCGTCAAGGTCGAATATTAACTTGTTACCTCTTCCGCTTGAAAGGAGAAATCACCCGATGAAACGCTTGCTGTCGCTGATGCTGACCCTGCTGCTGACGGCAGGGCTGCTGCTGCCCTGCGCGAAGGCGGAGGACACGGTGCTTGAACCGCTCTGGCATGTGCCGGACTATGTGCAGTGGCTGCTGGACGTGGCGCGCGGCGAAATCGGATACAAGGAAGGGCCGCACGGGTACTCCAAGTACGGCGAATGGGCGGGGGATGCCTACGCGCAGTGGTGCGCTGAGTTCCTCTGCTGGTGTGTCGATCAGGTGGATCAGCAGCACGGCACGGAACTGCTCCGCAATGTCTACCCCATGTATTCCGGGCAGAACGTCGGGCGCGACTGGTTCACCCGCAACGGAAATCTGGCGAACTGGGGATACCAGTGGATGAAGGACGACGACACCTACATCACCACCGGAACGTACATCCCGCAGCCCGGCGACTGGGTGTTCTTCACTTGGACGAGCAGCACGGACACCGACCACGTCGCCATGGTGGAATACTGCTCACAGGACGCAATGGGGAACATCACTGTGCACGTCATCGAGGGAAACACACCCGTTGCGGTTAAGCGCGCGGAGTACGCCTTGACCTACAACCGGATTCTGGGTTACGGCACGGTGCATGACGTCGCCGACTGGACGATGCGCAGCGGCAACAGTGGGCAGAAGGTGCGCGAATTACAGGAGAAGCTGTCGTATCTGGGCTATCTGGCGGAGGACAAGGTGGACGGCGTCTATGGTGCGGCGACGGTGGAAGCCGTGAAGGCGTATCAGGGCAAGAAAGGCTTGAAAACGCTGGGCATTGCAAATATCGACACACAGAAAGCACTGAACGACGAGTACCGCCTGCGCCTCTACACCGACCCAAATGCTTGGACGGGTGTCGTGGATGACAACGAGGAAGATGACGATTTGGACTGGTAAGGGCAGAAAGTGCTTTTGACGACAGCTTTCCCCCGTGAAAGGAGAATACATAGATGGATCCGATTTATGTCTGCGGCCACCGCAATCCCGATACCGATTCCGTGGTGTCCGCCATGGCGTTTGCGGCGCTGCATAACGCGTTGGGCGACAATGCCTATGTCGCTGCCATGCAGGGCGCGCCGAACGACGAGACGCAGTTCCTGCTCGACCGCTTCGGCTTTCAGGCGCCGACGCTGCTCACCAATGTCCGCACACAGGTGCGCGATATTGACTACGACCGTCCGCCGACGCTCGGCACAAGTGTTCCGATCAGCCACGCGTGGGCAGTGCTGCGCGAGGATGAAAATCTGTCTGCGGTGCCGGTCACGAACGAGGATGGCACGCTCTACGGGATGCTGACCGCGGGCGGCATTGCCGAAAAGGACATGGAGAGCATCACGAAGCCTGAAGTCCGCGACGTGCCGATTTTCAACCTTCTGTCCGCGCTCGAAGGGCATATCATCAACAACGAAGAGGATACGTTCGACACCATTTCCGGCGAAGTCGTGATTGCCCTGCCGACACCCGGCGAGTGCCTGAAGGGTGTCAACAGCGGCAGCATCGTCATCTGCGGGCAGCAGAAGGATGTGGTGGACAAGGCACTGGAAATCGGTGCATCGTGCGTCATTATCTGCCAAGGCTCACTGTCGGAAAAGTACCTCGGTCTGTCCAGCAAGACGTGCATTATCGCCACGCCCTGCGACGCTTACCGCGCGGCAAGGATGATTTATCAGGCAATTCCCGTGCAGCGCATTGCCCAGCATACGGGGGTCGTGCTGTTTCACCTCAACGACTTCATCGACGACGTGCGCGAGACGGTGCTGCAAAGCCGCTACCGCTCCTATCCCGTGCTGGACGAGAACGAGAAGGTCGTCGGCACGCTGAGCCGCTATCATCTGCTGCGGCCGCGGCGCAAGCGCGTTGTGCTGGTTGATCACAACGAGAAGAGCCAGTCCATCCCCGGTCTGGAACAGGCGGATATTATCGCGATTATCGACCATCACCGGCTGGCGGACATCCAGACCGGCAACCCCATTTACGTCCGCAACGAGCCGGTGGGTTCCACCAACACCATCATTGCAGAGATGTATCAGGATCGGGGGCTGATGCCCTCGGCCAAGCTGGCGGGCATGATGGCTGCGGCCATTCTCTCCGACACCGTCATGTTCAAGTCTCCCACCTGCACCCCCCGGGATATCCGCACGGCGGAACGCATGGCGCGGATCGCCGACGTGTCTCTGGATGAGCTGGGGCATGAGATCTTCTCTGCCGCCGTGGAAAACAAGTCCGTCGAGGAGGTGTTCTTCACGGATTACAAGGAATTCCATATCGCAGGGCACAGTCTGGCCGTGTCCCAGCTGACCTGTGTGGACAGCCCCAGCGTGCTCAAGCGCAAGGACGAATTCCTGAAGCTGATGAAAAAGACCGCCGACGAGAAGATGTTCGATCTGGTGATCATGATGCTCACCGACGTGCTGCTGGAAGGCACCCAGATCATTTATGTGGGCGACGACGACACCATCCGGCAGGCCTTCAACGTGATCCCCAAGGACAACACCGTCTTCCTGCCCAAGGTCATGAGCCGGAAGAAGCAGATCATCCCCATGCTGTCCGTACTGTGGGGCTAAGCGACCAAAAAGAATCCAAGGAGGTGGGAAGCATGGGCTTTGACGCTCTGCTGGGAAATGACCGGCTGAAACAGAATCTGACCCGGAGTCTGTCCAAAAGGCATGTTTCCCACTTCTACCTGATCTCCGGGCCGGAAGGCTCGGGCAAGCATACTTTGGCAAAACTGCTTGCGGCGGCGATCCTCTGTCAGGGTGAGGATAAGCCCTGCGGCCGCTGCACCCCCTGCCGCAAGGTGATGGACGGCAGCCACCCGGACTTCATCACCGTGGACGACCCGGAGAAGAAGACCGTGACCGTTGACCTGATCCGGCAGGCGCGGGCGGATGTGTACATTCAGCCCAACGAATCGGAGTACAAAATTTACCTGTTTCCCCGTGCCCAGGACATGGGGCTTCCCGGACAGAACGCATTGCTGAAAATTCTGGAGGAACCGCCGAAATATGGCGTGTTTCTTCTGCTCACGGACAATCCGGACAAGCTGCTGCCCACTGTCCGTTCCCGGTGTGCGGAGCTGAATATGCAGACGCTGCCGGAGGACGTTCTCCGCAGTCATCTGCGCCGGGAATTTCCCCAGGCACAGGAGGAAGACATCACCGCCGCCATCGACCGCAGCGGCGGCTTTCTGGGCCAAGCCATGTCGCTGCTGAGTGGCGGCGGCGAGCTGCCCCAGCAGACACGGGATTTTGTTCAGGCGTTTTCCGCCCGGGACGCGCTGGGACTGATGCAGACCCTGACGCCCATGGAAAAGTGGAAGCGGGACGCGCTGGCGGACACTCTGGAAGGCTGGCGGGAGCTGCTGGAAAGCGCCCTTGCCAGCCGAAGCGGCATCCGGGCGGTGTCGCCCCTGTCCCGGAAACTCGCCCAGAGCCGCAGCAGCCCGGAGCTGCTGAACGCCGTGCAGTGCCTGCAAAAAGCGGTGGACTACACGACGGGCAACGTCTCCCCCGCCGCCGTGTGCGGCTGGCTGGAATGGGCGCTGCGATAGGTTGGAAATAATCAGGAAGCCGCATACGGCATCCTGTATGATATAAGGAGCAAATTCAATGGAAGAACAAATCAAGACAGCCCCCCAGACGGACGTGGAGGTCGTGGACATCCAGTTCCGTTCCGGGCAGAAAATTTACTTTTTCGACCCCGACGGCCAGCGCTTCGCCGACGGCGACCACATCATCATTGACACCGCCCGGGGTGAAGAATTCGGTATCTGCGTGGGCGGGAATCACAAAATCCCGCCGAAGAATGTGGTAGCGCCCCTGCGGAAGGTGCTTCGCAGGGCCACCCCTCAGGACGAAAAAACGATACAGGAGAATCGGGCGAAGGAAAAGCGCGCCTTCGAGGTCTGCCAGCAGAAAATCGCGGAGCATGGGCTGGACATGCAGCTGGTGAACGCGGAGGTGGCCTTTGACGGGAGCAAAATTCTGTTCTATTTCACCGCCGACGAGCGGGTGGATTTCCGGGAGCTGGTGAAAAATCTGGCTTCGGTATTCCGCACCCGCATCGAACTGCGCCAGATCGGCGTCCGGGACAAGGCCAGAATGGTTGGCGGCCTCGGCATCTGCGGACGCCCCTTCTGCTGCGCCAGTTTTCTGGACGATTTCCAGCCAGTTTCCATCAAAATGGCAAAAACCCAGAACCTTTCCCTGAACCCCACCAAAATTTCCGGCACCTGCGGGCGGCTCATGTGCTGCCTGAAATACGAGCAGGACGCCTATGAAGACCTGATCCGAAACAGCCCCCGGATGGACTCCTTCGTGGACACCCCGGAAGGCCGGGGCACCGTGGTGGAGGTGGGGCTGCTGCGCCAGCGGGTGAAGGTGCGCATGGAAGATAATCCGGAGACGATCTCCGTCTTTTCCAATGAGGACATTGCCGTCCTGCGCAGCGGCAAGGCCAGAAAGAACGATCCCCCCATTCCCGCAGACCTTGCCCCCATTTCCGGCAGCGGCAAGCGCGTCCGCCGGGAGCAGACGGAGGAAAAGCCCCTGCTGGAGCCTATCCGTTTCCGCTACAGCACGGAAAAAATCGTAGACGACCCGGAGGAGGAGAAGCCGGAGACCGCCGAAAGTCCGGAGCCGAAGGCTCCCCGTTCCCGGAATCGCCGCCGCAAGCCCCGTCCTCAGGTACAGGACGCCGCCCCGGAACAGGCCAAGCCCGCGCCTCAGGAGGCAGCCGCGAAAACCGAAGCGTCCGGGGACAGGCCCCGCCGCCGTCCCAATCACCGCCGCCGCAAGCACCGCCCTGCGGGAGATGGGCAGTAAGCATTTCCCGCTACCATAGGAGACCAAGCAAAAATGAGTACCCTAAGGAAAAATCCCGGCAAAATAAAAAAGCTTTTTCAGAACATCCCCATTCCCGGATGGCTGTTTTCTCTGGTGACAGTGGTATATTGCGAGGTACTGCTTCATCTGTGGACGATGAACGACTTTTCCCTTGGGCGGTTCGCCGCAGTAGTGCTGTTCGCTCTGGGCTTCGGCGGACTGCTTGGGCAGATCGCCGGCTTTATCGGCCACAGGACGTGGGGAAAATGGGTCACCGCCGCGCTGGCGGCAGTGGTATCGGTATTCTACATTGTGGAGTACTTCGTCAATGACGCCTATCAGAGCTTCATGCCCATGCGTATGCTGCTGGGCGGTGCAAAGGGCGTCACCACCGATTTCGGCGATGTGGTCGTCTCGCTGGTTCTGAATGATCTCTGGCGCATTCTGGTCATGCTGCTGCCGGCGCTGCTGTTTGCGCTGCTGGCGCGTCCCACCGAAACCGTCTGGAAGACCCGCTGGTTTTTGCTGGCGGGGGCTGTGGCGGCTTATCTGCTGGGCTTCGGTGTCGTCCGGGGCGTAGGGACGGATGCCGCCCGGTTTTCCAGCGCCTACAATTTTGACAGCGCAGTTCGGGTGTTCGGACTGAACATCGCCATTCCTCTTGATGCCATCAACAGCGGCGGGTCTGACGGGGAAACGCCGGAATTCGTTGTGGTAGATTCAGCCGCGGCACCCGCGGAAAGCTCCCCGGAGACTTCATCCCCCGCGGAGGAAACCGCCCCGGCGGAAACGGAGGCGGTCGTCTACGGTGACAACGTGATGGACATTGACTTTAACGCCCTGATCGCAAACACCGGCAACAGCCGCATCAACGCCGTCAGCCAGTACGTATCTTCCCTGACTCCCTCCAAAAAGAACGAATACACCGGCATGTTTGCCGGGAAAAACCTGATCCTCATCACCGCCGAAGCTTTCGCAAAGCAGGTCATCGACCCGGAGCGGACACCCACTCTGTACCGGATGGCTACCAAAGGCATCCAGTTTACCGACTACTACCAGCCCGCATGGGGCGGCAGTACCACCACCGGCGAGTTTTCCAATGTGATCGGTCTGGTGCCGGCCGATGTGGGCATGTGCATGAAGCAGGCCGTCTATCAGGATCTGTTCCTGACCATGGGGCATCAGCTCCAGAAGCTGGATTACTATTCCGCCGCCTATCACAACCACTTTGCGGACTTCTATGACCGGAACAAGACCCACACCAAGCTGGGCTACGACCGGTTTCTGGCGCGCTATGGCGGTCTGGAAGGGATCACGCCGGTCTGGCCGGAAAGCGATCTGGAAATGATCGATATTTCCGTACCCCAGTACATTGACCAGCAGCCCTTCAGCATTTATTATATGACGGTTTCCGGCCACTGCGGCTACTCCCTGAAGGCCAACGCCATGTCCCGGAAAAATTACGATCTGGTGGATTATGACGGCTCCGAGACGGTGAAGTGTTACCTTGCCGCTCAGATGGAGCTGGAAATGGCCATGGAATCGCTGATCCGTCAGCTGGAGGAGGCCGGTATTGCCGACGACACGGTGATCGTCATCAGCCCGGATCACTATCCCTACGGTCTGGAGCGCAGCTCCACCTGGAAAAACACCGAAAATTACCTGAACGAGCTTTACGGCGTCACAGAAGTGGATCGTTTTACCCGTGACAGCAACGCCCTGATCATCTGGAGCGGCTGTCTGGAAGATAAGAATCTGAAGGTGGAGACGCCGGTGTACAGTCTGGATATTCTGCCCACCCTGTCGAATCTCTTTGGCCTGAACTACGATTCCCGCCTGCTGGTGGGGCGGGATGTGTTCTCCGATACGGAGCCGCTGGTGCTTTGGCCGGAATACAGCTGGAAAACCGACAAGGGCACCTACGATTCCGGGTCCAGAACCTTCACTCCCGCCGAGGGCGTGGAGGTTGATGACAGCTATGTGGACCGCATCAAGGCCATCGTCTCCAACAAGATCAGCTACTCCCGGGAAGTGCAGAACCTGAAGTATTTCCAGGTCCTGTCCGACTTCCTGAACGGGAAATAAGGTAAGAGAGACGCGCCACCAGCGGAATGGGCGGGCCGCGTTAGGCAGTTAACATGCACAGCGGGATAATGAACTGCACCCCCTGCCTCTCCCTATGGGAGAGCCAAGGGGCTTATGCACGAGAAATGGAGCGTATCGGTACCGATACGCCCCATTTTGACCACTCATCAAAAAAAGGGGCGCATTTTATGTCTGATACTATTTCCTGATTAAAATCTTTTCTAAAGATTTTAGGGTCTATCTGAAAACCGTCAACATGCCCAAACAGCGGGTCTTTTCCGCCTGCTGTGCACCATTTTCCCTTGTAATACACAAAGTATTCCTGCGGAAAAATGGCTTCAGCAGGCGAAAAATCCCTCGCTGTTGGTCATATTCCCGGTTTTCAGATAGACCCTAATTGGAGTTCAGTATGACTCCCCTGCCCCGCTGCCTTCTGGCAGCGGGGCTTTTTGCCACTTCTCCCGCTTTATATGCAACATCCGGCTCTTTTGCGTGTAAGGTCGCAGGATGTACTTACCCATCCCGCAGAAAGGATGATGAAATGAAAATAGCAGAAGTACGGGTCAGCGGGTGCCGGTGCGAGACGGTTCGTCTTGAGCCGATTCCCCGCGGGATCGTGGGTGCGGTAGTTGCCGTCGAATACACGGACCCCGCGTGGGATTCCCTCCGGAAAACGGTGGTTTTTCGGGGCGCGGCGACGAAGGATGTATTGGATGCCGGAAACGAAATCGTGATACCTGCTGAGGTGGTCAGCAAGGCAGGAGGCAGCCTGTACATGGGCGTGTACGGCGTGGATGCCGAGAACCATGTGGCCATCCCCACCATCTGGACGGAGCTTGGTGTGATTCAGGGCGCGGCAACCCCTTCCGGCGATGCCTCCACCGCCCCTTCCCTGCCGGTCTGGGCGCAGATTCAGGCCATGGTCGGCGATTTGGGTACGCTGGACACCGAGGCGAAGTCCAATCTCGTGGCGGCAATCAACGAAGCACTGACAAAGGGCGGCGAGATTGCCCCGGCTGAGGTGCAGAGAATCGTGGAGGACTACCTGAAAGCCAATCCGCCCGGAACAGTTTCTGACGGAAAGGACGGTATCACCCCGACCATCGGCAAAAACGGGAACTGGTATCTGGGCAGCACCGATACCGGCAAGCCGTCGAGAGGTGCGGACGGCACTCCGGGAGCGACTGGTGCGCCGGGTAAAGACGGCGCACCCGGTGCCGATGGAAAGGATGGCATTACGCCGACCATCGGTAAAAACGGGAACTGGTATCTGGGCAGTTCCGATACCGGCAAACCAAGCCGGGGTGCGGATGGCGCAGTCCCCGATATCCAGATCGGCACGGTCACGACCCTTCCGGCGGGCAGCGATGCGACTGCCAGCATGGGCGGCACGGCAGAAAATCCGCTGCTCAATCTTGGCATCCCGCGGGGTGCGGACGGACAGGGCGGCGGCTCCGGCGGCACGGACATTTCCCTTGGCCTTACGTCGGCCACGGTGGGGCAGACGATAAAAGTCAAGGCCGTGGATACCGATGGAAAGCCCACCGCGTGGGAAGCAGCGGAAAGCGGCGAAAAATGGGAAAAGATCGCGGAGATCATCATTCCCGACGACGCGGAAGAAAGCAATGCGCTGACCATCGACAAGGACATTAATGGCCAGCCCTTTTCCCTCCTGAAAGCGAGGCTCTGCAGTAAGTTCCCCAAGTATACCGGCGGGAGTACCATCCCGGGCTTCAGCTTTGCCATGCTCAACGGGAGAGCAAACGGTAATCCCAGCCCGGCAGTTTATACTTCCCTTTGGCCTAAGGTCGAAACTGCCCGTCTGGTGGGAGTCGTCTATGAGGTGGATGTTTCCGGAGCACAGGTGATAGAAAGCGTATTGCGTTCAGCCGGCGGCGGATGGGGTGAGAACATGGGCATGTATGGCAGTTCCTCTAGCACCTACGTGAAGTATTTCACGGATTCGCTCTGGGCGAAGCCCATTACCTCCATCGGCGGAACCGGCATGCTGATTTATCCCGGCTGTAAATTCGTTCTTTACGGCGTGCGGGCGTAAGGAGGACGGCCATGAACATGTGTGAAAATGGAGCGATTCGCCCAATGTCCCCAGAGGAAATCGCAGAACTGAACCGCTGGCAGGCCGAAGTACCTGAGTCGGAGCCTACCCCGGATGACCGCATTGCAGAGCTGGAAGCGCAGAATCAGGTGCTTACCGAGTGCCTGATGGAGATGTCGCAGATCGTGTATGCTTGAACATTCAGAAAGGATGGTGTTTATGATGGCTATGTTGTGGGCGCAGCAGATCATGCTGGGTAAAAAAACCTTTGCGGACGTTCCCCGGCTGCTGAAGGATAAGGTGAAGGAGATCCTCATGGATTCCGGCATGGAAGAACTGGTAACACTGTGACGGAGGACGGAGGGTGACAGTTGAACAAATTCAGTGCTTGCTCACTTATCTGGGCTACAACCCCGGCGCGGTGGATGGCGTTAACGGCCTGAAAACCGCGGCAGCGGTGCTGGTTTTCCAACAGCAGGAAGGGCTCCGGCAGGACGGCGTACCGGGTCCCGAGACGCAGGAGTCCCTCCTGTCGGCCGTGGCAGCCGGGCGGATGTACACGCCTGTCACTGAAAATCAGGTATCTGACGGCCACGCGCCTGACTGGTGGGGGAATATCCGGTATTTCAAGCGTGATGAGTTCCGCTGCCCCTGCGGCCGGTGCGGCGGGTTCCCGGTGGAGCCGCAGGAATCCATGGTTCGCACTGTGGATGAGATCCGGCGGCGGCTGGGCGTGCCGGTTTCCGTTGTGGACGGCGGCGGCTCCGGCGTCCGGTGCGCGGCGCACAATGCGGAAGTCGGCGGCGTGGCCAATTCTCAGCATCTGTACGGGCTTGCCGCTGATCTGCACAGTGCCGCAAGTCCGGCGGAGATGAAAGCCGCGGCGGAGGAAGTTCTGGGACACACTGGAGGAATCGGGCTGTACGGCTGGGGCATTCATGTGGATACCCGGCAAGGATACGCTCGATGGAAAGGTTAGGAAATGAGGAATTATGGATGGACTTGGAGCATGAGCAAAGATTGACCGCTGTGGAGGAACGGTCGAAATCCAACAGTCATAGACTGGATAAACTGGAGGAATCCAACGAGGTCATCAGCCGGCTGGCGACCTCCATGGAGGTCATGGCAAACAAGCAGGAACAGGTCGCGGACACCGTTGACAAGCTGGACGGCAAGGTCACGGCTCTGGAACGGAAGCCGGGGAAGCGCTGGGACGGGTTCGTGGAAAGGCTGATCTGGGCAATTGCTGCCGCAATCGTGGGGTTCGTTCTGGCTCAAATCGGGCTGGGTTAGTTTTCAGGAGGGATGATTATGACTAGGGAAAAGGTAATCGCGTGGATCAAGGCCGCCGGGGTACGGGCGCTGAAAACCGTTGCGCAGACCGCCGCTGCGACCATCGGAACCGCCGCTGTGCTCGGCGACGTAAACTGGGTCATGGTGGGTTCTGCTGCCGCTCTGGCGGGGGTTCTGAGCCTGCTGACCAGTGTGGCGGGGCTGCCGGAATTGGAGGCTTGACCGCAGAATAGTTGTCCCCACCCCGGACGGTGCTAGGCCGTCTGGGGTGGGGATTTTTTTAACAGATAAGCAAGTTACTCGCTAAAGTGTAGGGACGTGAGTATTCTCAACTGGGGCATGCAATCGTGCCTTAGGGCATCCGCTTCCTGCTGTGCGCGTGGCTATCACCGCCGCCCATTTATGTCCACAAACGGAACAGACCCAATTTGCCTTTTTCCCACTATGAGCAGCTAGCATCGTGGGATCAAGATTATTTTTTGAGTTTTCTTCGTAATCCCACTCGGTAATGAGTTTAGGATATAGGGTCGCTAAATCATTCTTACCAGGAACGACCACCCGATGAGCACAGTATGGGCAGCCTTCCCCTTTTGCGCGATGACCAACGGCACTATCCCATGTATATCCGCAGGTTTTACAAATCCATCCCACTTTGATTGCACTTCCTGGGGTAATGGAGTTGGGAGACAATTCCTTGTTTTTTTGATAGTCCCATTCCTCCATCAGTTCCGGATAGAGGTCAGCAATACTCCCGCTATTATCAAGTTTTCTTTTCTTCCTCTGCGCGCCCCCTCTTTTGCATCCACAATCCGGGCATCCGGTTTTGTTCACTCTTGTGCGGTCACCAATAGCTGCCAACCACTTTCTTCCACAGGTTTTACAAACCCAGGATGCACGCTCATTAGAATGTGGAGGGAAATTCTCTGGTAGCAATGGGTAATTGGTATCGTAATCCCACTCGGCAGCGATTTCAGGATATTCTGATGCCAATGATGTCTTCCTGGTATTCAGGTACGACATAATCTGTTTACGATCTTTTCGTACATCAGGTACTACAAGTTTTCCTAGGTAGTAACATAGGTTGTTAATTGCCCAGTTCAAACTTTTATCGCTTGCATCCGGAATTTCCAATTTGTGGTCGCACAACAGTAGCGGGGTAAACTTACAAATCTCCCTAATACGGATCAACTGTATCCCGTGGCTTTTGCATATCCGGTACTTGCGAGCGTCACGAATCTGATTTCGTTGACTGTTATGATACATTTTTCCATCGTACTCAATTCCAATATTAAGTGAAGGAATAAATATATCCAGTTCCATGGAATAATCGAAGATTTCTTTATAAGAGTTGATAGCATCCGGAAATACTTGCTTTATATAATAGAATATAGCCTGTTCGGGAAAAGATGTGCGAAGCATATCAGAACATTTGGGACATCCCCTACCAGCACTTCTGTTGCAGATTTGTGCTTCGTATTCATGTCCGTACGAGCAAACCCACCACACCTTCTTTCCGCTGACAGGCGAAACATCAGATGGCTTTAGCGGGTAGTTCTTTGTTGGGTGCCATTCACTTGCTAAATCCGGATTAATAGTTTGAAGGTCGTTATAGCCTTCTATTATCTTTTTGTTCGCACAATATGGACAACCAACGCCAGCTACACGAGACTTAATTTCTGCTTCCCACTCATGGCCTTCAGAACATATCCACCACACTTTTTTATGCGTGCCGGGCATATAGTCAGAAGGCTTGGTGGAGTTCTTGGTAGGATGCCATTCTTTAGCCAACGATGGATATAGGGTTGCTAAATCTGTTTCGCCAGGAATTACAAGCTGGTGAGAACAGTATGGACATCCTCTGTTGTGGCCTGTTCGGTTACTAATCATGGCATACCAAGAATGGCCGTTGGAACATCTCCACCATGCCTTTGTGTGAGAACATGCACCCAAGCGAGATGGATCTAGGCCCAATGCGTTATTCTTTTCATAATCCCACTCATGCATTAATTCGCTGTATTCTACAAGAAAGTGATTTGGCTTTTTTCCCATCTCGTTCTCCCCCCCATTAGCTTATGGAAATGGATTGTCTAACATGATCTGTTGAATTTGTTCTGTATTTATGCTTCAATTCAAAAACAATTTCATTATAAATTGGAAAAAGAGCAAAAAACAAGAGGCGGTTAGTACAAAAATGGCATGGTTTGATAGTTCACAATATACAAAAAATATATACGCCAAAAAGTGGATCCCCTCCTACGGCCTTTCGAGTCCCAATCCACCCCATAAAAATGGCACCATCCAAAGGATGGTGCTATTTTTATGGGGTGGATAATGGGACTCGAACCCACGATCTTCAGAGCCACAATCTGACGCCTTAGCCAACTAGGCCATATCCACCATATTCTGTTTTGCTGAATGGCACGCCAGGAGGGACTCGAACCCCCGACCTACTGCTTAGAAGGCAGTTGCTCTATCCGGCTGAGCTACTGGCGCATTTCTATGGAGCGGGTGACGGGAATCGGACCCGCGTATCCAGCTTGGAAGGCTGGTGTTCTACCATTGAACTACACCCGCAAAAGCCCATGACCTGACTGATTCAGCCATAGGATTTTACCATAATCACGCCAAGATGTCAAGGGTTGGTTCGCAGAATCTCCGGGATTTTTTCATAAATCACGTCCGCAACAGCGCCGTCGGCACAGGGACACACGTTCGGGAACCGATCCGCCACAATACCATCCGCCGGACAGAAGCTCCAGTCCGCACCCTCCAGCATGGAAATGTCGTTGTCCGCGTCGCCCATACACACCAGAATTTTCCGTCCCAAACGCTGCTGAAGCTCCCGGGCAGAGCGGATTTTGCTGACGCCCTTGGCGTGAACATCGATGATCCGGGTCGCCGCCCGGAACACCTCGCAGTACGCGCCGAAACGTGCTTTCAGCTGTGCCTCGGCGTCGTCCATCCGGCGAACCTCCTCCGGCGTGCCGTCAAACATGCTTGCCACCGTCACGTCCCGGAATTCGCCGTACAGCGTAAACTTCAGAAACGGTCCAAGGTCATCCCCGGGTCTGGCGAGGCCGTGGGCGCACTGGTTGTGGTCGCTGAATGCGTCCCAGGCCGGATTTTCCGTAAACCGGTAGTGGGCGTCCACCCCCTGCACCTCCACCGTCAGGTCGGGAAACAGGGTCATGCACTCCCGAACAGTCTGCCACAGGTCAAGCCGGATTTCATGGCAGAACAGCAGCTTTCCCGCCGCCAAATCATAGGCAGCCGAGCCGTTGTACAGCAGCAGCGGCGCGTTTACGGGTACGCGGTCGCGGAATGCCTGAATCATCGGCACGCTCCGGCCGGTGTTGACGGTGAACGCGCCGTCGTTTTCCATAAAATAGCGGATGGCTTTCAAATTCCGCTCCGGGATGGAGGAATCCGGCGCTGTCAGCGTCCGGTCATAGTCCACGGTGAGCAATACATCCGAAAATTTTCCCATAACTTCCTCCTGATATCTATTTCATCTTTTCCAGCTTGTCCAGCACGTCCCGGAAATATTGGGGCAGCTCGGCGAAAACCATCACCGGATGTCCGTCCCGGGGGTGCTGGAAGCACAGCGCCCCGGCGTGGAGACACTGACTGCTCTGCCCAAGCTCCGGCTTTTTGCGGCCGTAAACCGTGTCCCCCAGAATGGGGTGGCCAATGTAGGCCATGTGTACCCGGATCTGGTGGGTGCGGCCGGTTTCCAGCTTGCAGCGGATGTGGGTATAGCCCTTATAGCGGCGCACCACCTCCCAATGGGTGACGGCGTTCCGTCCGCCCCGCTGGGTGACGCACATCTTCTTCCTGTCCGTGGGGTGCCGCCCGATGGGGGCGTCCACGGTGCCGGAGTCCTCCTTCATAACGCCGCAGACAATGGCCTCATAGGTTCTGGCCATGGTGTGGTCTTTCAGCTGAGAGGCCAGCATGGTGTGGGCGTAATCGTTTTTCGCCACGGCCAGCAGCCCCGACGTGTCCTTATCGATGCGGTGGACGATCCCCGGGCGTAGCTCGCCGTTGATGCCGGAAAGATCGTCCCCCAGGGCGTAGAGCAGGCCGTTGACCAATGTATCGTCGGCGTGTCCGGCGGCGGGATGCACCACCAGCCCCTTGGGCTTGTTAATGACCAGCAGATCGTCGTCCTCGTAGACGATATCCAGCGGCATTTCGGTGGGAACGATGTCCACGGGTTTTGCTTCGGGGATCGTGTACTCCACCCGGTCGCCGACGTTCAGGCGGTCGTTTTTCTTACCGGGGACGCCGTTTCGCGTGACCATGCCCTCTTCAATGAGTCTCTGCGCCGCGCTGCGGCTTAAATTTCCGGGCTGTCTTGCCAGAAACGCGTCCAGACGCTCCCCGGCGGTGTCGGCAAATAAGGTCATTTTTTCTTATCCTTCCAGAATGCCTTGTTGAACAGCACCAGATGTCCCATCAGCAGCACGCAGCCGCAGGTGATGAAGCAGTCCGCCACATTGAACACGGGGAAGTCCATGAAGGCCGTCTCGATCATGTCCACCACGTAGCCCATGCGGAGCCGGTCAACCATATTGGCAAGGCCGCCGCCGTAAATCGCCGCAATGCACCAGCGCTCGAAGGGCGTGAAGGCCATTTTCTTTTTGAAATATTCCCAGACGATCAGCCCGGTAAAGAACAGAAAAATCAGGGCAAACAGCCACTGCTGCCCCTCAAAGGAGGAAAAGGCCGCGCCGGAATTCTGCACGTAGGTCAGATTCAGGACGCCGGGGATAAAGGAAATGTCCGTGTAAAGGGGAATGTACGCAACGGTAAAATACTTGGAGAGCTGATCGACCGCCACGATGCCGGCGGCAAACAGGGCATAGTATAGAAACTGCATCGGAACGCCTCCTGTTAAGATAGGGTTATGATACCATGAAGCGCAGGGATTGTCAAACATCCGCCGCCGAAGGCGTAAAAAAAACCGCCCCGAGTATTCCCAGGACGGTGCTGCTAGAGCCATATTTATCTGATGAGGAACCTTTCGGCGTCACCGCAAAAGGCGGCAAGCTCCTCCTCGCTGCAATCCACGTTCACCCGCAGGGGACCGCACAGGTCCAGACAGAACATTTCCATGAAGCTCTTTCCGTTGACCTTGTTGTTGGCGTCCCGGATAATAACAGGGAACCCCCGCGCCGTGGACAGCGACACAAATTCCTGAACATCCTGAACCGACTGGAGCCGAACCTGAAATTCCCGCACAAAAGTACCTCCTGCAACTGTACAAACCTGTTTTTTTCGTGTATAATTGGGGGGAATGATCCGGCGGTGGCACTAACTTCCCCGTATCATCGGTGGATGACAATTATTATAGCAGTTTTCCCTGAAATTTCAACTGTCGGTTTGGACGATTAATACAAATTCTTGACATCTTTATTGGTGGATTTGACATATGAGATTTGCATTCTATACCCTTGGCTGCAAGACAAATCAATACGAGACGCAGGCCATGGAGCAGCTGCTGACGGAGCTTGGGCACGAGATCGGGCAGTTTGACCAGCCCTGCGACGGCTATATTATCAACACCTGCTCCGTTACCGCCGTGGCGGACAAGAAAAACCGGGCGGTCATCCGCCGATGCCGCCGGGATAATCCCGACGCCGTCATCGGCGTATGCGGCTGCTACTCCCAGCACGCCCCGGAGGCGGTGCGTGCGCTGGGGGTGGACATCATCGGCGGCAGCGGCGGGCGGCGGGAATTCGTGGAGCTGATGCTGTCTGCCATGGAGGGCAAAATCCGGGCGGAACAGCTGGACAACGCTCTGCGCCGCCGGGAGTTTGAAGTCCTCCCTGCCGGTGGACTGGAGGAACGTACCCGCGCCATGCTGAAAGTGCAGGACGGGTGCGTGAATTTCTGCTCCTACTGCATCATTCCCTACACCCGGGGCCCCATTCGTTCCGCACCGGTGGACGTGGCCGTCAGCCAGGCGCAGGAGCTTGCCCGGCGGGACTACCGGGAGATCGTGGTGACGGGCATTGAGATCGCCAGCTGGGGCGCCGACCTTCCGGGCAAGCCGGAGGTCACGGAGCTGATCGAGGCGGTCTGCACCGCCGTTCCGGCGCTGCGGGTGCGGCTGGGCAGTCTGGAACCGCGAATCGTGACGGAGGATTTCTGCCGGCGGCTTTCCCGGCTTCCGAACCTCTGTCCCCAGTTCCACCTGTCCATGCAGTCCGGGTGCGACACGGTATTGCAGCGAATGCGGCGGAAGTATGATACTGCGCGGTACTACGAAAGCGTCTGCCTGCTGCGGACGTGGTTCCCGGGCTGTGCCGTTACCACGGACATGATCGTGGCCTTCCCCGGGGAGACGGAGGATGAATTTGCCCAGAGCCTTGCCTTTATCCGCAAGTGCGGCTTTGCGGAAATGCACATTTTCCCCTATTCCCGCCGTCCCGGAACCCCCGCGGACAAGATGCCGGGGCAGCACGGCAATGCCGTGAAGGAAGCGCGCAGCCGGGCGGCCATTGCCGTAGCCGAGGAAATGAGCCGCGCCTACCGGGAGGCGCTTGTCGGCTCCGTGCAGAGCGTCCTGTTTGAGGACATGGAGGACGGCCTGTTCACCGGACATACGCCCAATTACGTAAAGGTCTATGTTCCGGGAGAGGGGCTGCACAATCAGGTGCGCCGCGTTCGCATCACCGGACTTTACAAGGACGGCTTGACGGGAAGTCTGGAGCCGTAACACCGGATAGAAACGTTTTTCCAATCTCTTGCGTAATTCGCTATTCCGTGATACGATAGACGGAATGGCCGCTGCTGCGGCGTATTCTGTCTGCCATAGGAGGCTTCCATGAAAACCCTGATGCACATTTGCTGTGCGCCCTGTGCCAATCAGCCCATCGAGGTGCTTCGCACCGATGGCTTCGAGGTCACGGGCTTCTGGTACAATCCCAATATCCATCCCGTCACCGAGTATCGCGCCCGGCGCAACTGCCTGCAGGCCTACGCCGAGGAAATTGAACTGCCCCTGATCGTCCGCAACGATTACGGTCTGCGCCCGTTTGTCCGGGCGGTGGTGGAGGACATTCCGGGGCGGTGCGTCAAATGCTACGAAATGCGCCTGTTTGAGACTGCCCGTCAGGCCGCCGAGGGCGGCTTCGACAGCTTTACGTCCTCCCTGTTCATCAGTCCCTACCAGAAGCACGAGCTGATGCGGGAGGTGGCCGAGCGGGCGGCGGCGGAGTACGGCGTGCAGTTCCTGTACCGGGATTTCCGCCCCTATTTCCGCGCCGGACAGGAGTTTGCCCGGGAACACGGCTTTTACATGCAAAAATACTGCGGCTGCATCTTCTCCGAGGAGGAGCGGTACATGAAGCCCAAGAAAATTCTTCCCTGAGGTGGAATGTTATGTCGACTTACGAGTTTTCCGTCCCCTGCCTGTTCGGGCTTGAGGGCATTGCCGGCGACGAGCTGCGGCGGCTGGATATCCCCAACGTCCGGGTGGAAAACGGCCGGGTGCTGTTTTCCGGAGAAGCGCGGGACATGGCCAAGGCCAATATCTGCCTGCGCACCGGCGAACGGGTGCTGATCGTGCTGGCGGACTTCTCTGCTAAGACCTTTGAAGAGCTGTTTCAGGGAGTCTACCATGCAAATCTGGAAGATTTTATCCCCAAAGACGGCAGCTTCCCGGTGAAGGGGCACTGCTTAAACAGCCAGCTTATGAGCGCCCCGGACTGTCAGGCCATCGTGAAAAAGGCCGCCTCCCGGCGTCTGGGAGAAAAATACGGCGTCAGCTGGCTCCCGGAGACCGGGGCAAAGTACCAGCTGCAATTTTCCATCATGAACGACCGGGTGCAGCTGTATCTGGACACCTCCGGCCAAGGGCTCCACAAGCGGGGCTACCGCGCCGTGGGCAACGACGCGCCATTGCGGGAGACGCTGGCCGCCGCCATGGTTCAGCTGACCCGCTACCGGGGACGGGAATTTCTGTGGGACCCCTTCTGCGGCTCCGGCACTATCCCCATTGAGGCGGCGCTGATCGCCCGGAATGCCGCCCCCGGCGGCCGCCGCCGGTTTGCGGCGGAAGCATTCGCATGGAGCGACAGTAGCATCTGGGACGCGGTTCGGGAGGAAGCAAAGGCAAAGGAATTCCACGGAAAGTATCAGATCCTCGGCTCGGACAACGACCCCAAGTGCGTCTCCCTCGCCATGGCCAACGCCCGGAAGGCGGGGGTGGGCGACATCATCCGCTTCGCCGACGGCGACGCCACCAAAATGGACCTGCCCGCCCAGTCCGGCATTCTCATCGGCAACCCGCCCTACGGCCAGCGGATGCTGGAACAGCAGAGCGCCCAGCGGCTCTACGCCGCGCTGGGGCGGCACCTGAAATACGCCGACGGCTGGAAGAAATTCATCATCACCTCCGAACCGGAGTTTGAGCATTACTTTGGCCGCCGCGCCGACAAGAAGCGCAAGCTCTACAACGGCATGATCAAGTGCGACTACTATATGTACACCGATAATTCCCGGAAAAACCAGAAAAGGGATGACAAAAAATGAAACACCTGTTCATCATCAACCCGGCTGCGGGCAGCTGGGATCACACGAAGCAATACACCGCCGCCATTGTGGAAAGCTGCAATGCCCGGGGGCTTGACTACCGCGTTGAGGTATCCAAGGCTCCGGGAGAATGCCGCCGCATCACCCGGGAAGCGGGAGAGACCGGGGAGGAATACCGCGTCTACGCCTGCGGCGGCGACGGCACCCTGAACGAAGTCGCGTCGGGGGCTGCGGGATTTCCCAATCTGGCCATCACCGCCTATTCCGGCGGCAGCGGAAACGACTTTGTCCGGCTCTTCAGCGAACCTGCCGCTTTCTCCGATCTGGAACGGCTGCTGGACGCCAAAGAAGTCACCTTCGACATGATCCGCTGCAACGACGACTACGCCCTGAACATCTGCTCCGTGGGTCTGGATGCCCGCATCGGCACCGACGTCGCCCGGTACAAGCGGCTTCCCCTGCTGCAGGGCTTCCGCGCCTATGTCGCGTCCACGGTGGTGAACGTGGTGCGGGGCATTGCGGAACACTATGTGGTTGAGATCTGCGGCGAAACCGTTGACGCCCAGCAAACCATGATCTGCGTCTGCAACGGGCGGTTCTACGGCGGCGGCTTCAACCCCGTGCCGGAGGCCGACCCCACCGACGGGCTTCTGGACGTGCTTCTGGTGAAGAAGGTGAGCCGTCTGCAGGTGTCTTCCATCATCGGTAAATACAAGAACGGCCGGTACAAGGACTACCCCGACGTCATCCGCCATTTCCGGACGGACAGCGTGAAGATCCTCTGCGACAAGCCCACCGCCATCAACTTAGACGGCGAGCTGCGCACCTCCGACGTGGTGAACATTTCCGTGGCGAAGGAGAAGGTGCGCTTCTTCTACCCCAAAGATCTCAGCTGGCAGGCAAAGGAACCGGCGCACTGCTGAAAATATACATAAACGCGGACATTTCAGCCGAAATGTCCGCGTTTTTTACGGCATATAAACGTTGATATCCACATCCCCATTGATGCCGGGGACTCTGCCCGTGCAGGTGTACTGCCACATTTCCACCTTCCATGGGTAGCGCATTCTGTCCTGATACAGCGCCAGCCAGAAGGGAAAATCCTCCAGCTCGCTCAGGTAATACAGGTTCTCCGACTGGTGCCAGTTGAAGTAGACCATGGGCTGATAGCCAAGCCCCTTCATTTTTTCACAGAAGTACAGCTGGATGTCCGTCAGGGTTCGCGCGTCCATGTTGGCCGTCCGGGCGTCGCTGGCGGGAATTTCCCAGTCCAGAATGATGGGCATGTCCAGCCGGTAGTCCCCCAGAATGCCCAGCATATACTCAATCTCCTGATCGGCCTCGTCCATGCTCAGCGCCTGAGAAAAGAAGTACGCGCCGATGGGAAGCCCCGCCTCCGTCGCGCCCGCGAGATTCTTCTTCGCGTACTCGTCCTCCACCAGCTTGCCGCTGCCGTAGCCGCGATATCCTAAACGGATGATGGCAAAATCAATGCCGGAACGGGCGACCTTCTTCCAGTCGATCTCCCCCTGAAACGCGGAGACGTCCACGCCGGAATAGCTGTCGGTGCGCAGGCAGGTGAGGTAGTTATGGTTGTTGTACTGAAAATCCAGACGCCCGTAGGGATTCGGTTCCGGGGGGATGGTCGGCTCGGAGGTCGGTTCCGTTTCCTCCGGCTCCGTTTCCGGCTCCGGCGAGACCGGCGGCTCTGTCATTTCCTCGTGGTGCCGACGCACCACCAGCGCTTCCGGGTCGTCCGCGGCCTTGTAATAGGGACGGCACAGGATCGCGACCCACGCCAGCGCCGCCGCGGCGAGCAAGGCGATGGCGGCCAGTATCCACTCCGGGCGGATTCGCTTTTTCGGCGGGGCAGGCACCTCCGACGGGTAGATCTCATCCAGAATCACCACGGAATCTTCCATGGAAAAATCTTCCTCCGGGACTGGCTCGTCCGGCCGCAATGGCGGCATCCCTTCCGGCTTCTGAACCTCGGCAGCCTCGTCTTCCAAATTGTCAATGATTTCCATGACCCGCCTCCTTTCCCGCGTCCTTTCGCTACAGTATACCACATTTTTCGCGCCGCGCCAAGAGGAATCGAGTGCTTAAATCAATCTTAAACATTCCGTTAATTTTGGCCATAAGCTGTTGCATTCGCCGCTTTTTGCAATATAATAACATATAAGCATTTCTCTGGCAAAGGTGATTTTTATGAATGGGATCAGCAGCTGGTTTCGGCAGTTTTCCGCGAAGCTCTCGGCGGGACTGCGCAGCTTTATGGCCGGGCGTTATGGCACTGACCGGCTGAATATGGTAATTCTGTGTGCGGGTCTGTTTTGCAGCCTGCTGTCGGTGTGGGTCAAGGCGGTGCCGCTGAATATCATTTTCTGGGCGCTGAGCTACGGCCTGATGATCTGGGCAATCTGCCGCACTCTGTCCCGGAACACCTACAGGCGGTATCAGGAAAACCGGAAATTTCTCCAGTTTTTCACCCGCTTAAAGGACAGGCAGAACCGCTATTTTGACTGTCCCAAGTGCCGCCAGCTGGTGCGCGTCCCCAGAGGAAAGGGGAAAATCGCCATCACCTGCCCCCGGTGCAAGGAAAAGTTCATTCGGAAAACCTGAAAAGCGCCGCCGCAAAGTTTCACTTTGCGGCGGCTTGTGCTTTCCCGTCATGACGCAAACAGTTCCTCCACCGTGGCGAACCGGTAGCCCTCTTCCTCCCATTTTGTCAGCAGCTCGTCAAGAATTTCCGCGTTGGTTTTGGACGTAGAGTGCAGCAGCACCACTGCGCCGGGGTGGGTCCTCGGCAGCAGCTTGGCGAAGGCCTGCTCCCGGGTGGGTTGGGAATCGTTGTTCCAGTCCACGTAGGCAAGGCTCCAGAAAACCGTCCGATAGCCCAGCTCCTGCGCCATGCGGAGGTTTTCCTCACTGTATATCCCCTGCGGCGGGCGGTAGTATTTGGGCATATCCTGACCGGTGGTGTCCTTGTACAGCGTCTCCAAGTCCTGCAATTCCTTTGTGAATGCCGCCTTTTCAGAAATTTTGCTCATGTCGTAGTGGTGCATGGTGTGGTTGCCCACGATATGCCCTTCCTCCGTCATCCGGCGCACCAGATCGGCGTTTTTTTCGATGTAGTTGCCCACGAGAAAAAAGGCCGCCTTGACGTTGTGCTTTTGCAGCGTGTCCAGTATTTTCTCCGTGCAGCCGTTTTCGTAGCCAGCGTCAAAGGTCAGGTACAGCACCTTTTCCGACGTGCTGCCGATGTACGCGGCGTCGTACCGCTTCAGCTGGTCGATCCCGGCGTTGCCGATGGGCGGTGCGCCCTCCTGCCGGAAGCTCAGCCCCCACGCCCCCGTGGGCAGCGCGCTGCCCGAAAAAATCCCCACCGCCGTCACTGCCGCCGTGGTCAGCGCCGCCAGCAATATCAATAAATCCCGTTTTCGCAAAAAACATCCCCTCCCTGGGACATCCTATGCCCTTGGGAGGGGATGTATTCATGTCCGATTCACTGCCCGCCGTGGAGGTACTTGTAGTCCCAGTCCAGATCAAACAGCTTGTTGCCTTTTTCCATGGGACAGCCGGTGTACAGGTCGTCCGCCAGCTCCCGCAGAACCTCCGCAGGCTCCAGGCACTCGATATAAAAGTCCGGCAGGGCTTCCTCTCCCAGCCGCGCCCCCAGAATAGCGCCGGTGACGGCGCCCACGGCGGCGCTGCGGCCGGAGTGGTTCACCGCCGCGATCATGGCGCTGTCAAAATCGGCGGAATTGGTCAGGCAGGTGTAAACGGCCCCGGCAAGCACCTGCGCGGCGCTGTCGCAGCCCAAGCGCTCCATCACGTCCACGGGGCTGAGATTGGGGGATTCCGAGTAGGTGATGGCGTGGCGCACCAATGTCGCGACCTCGAACGCCTGACTGTACTGGTGGCCGAACTGCTCTTTCATGGCCTCCACGGCCTCCGCCACCAGCCGTTTCAGGGGCAGGTGGGGCTGACGGATAAGTCTGCTCAGGATGTGCGCCAGCACCGCCCCGGAGAGAAACGCCGAAGGATTTCCCTGGGTCAGCGCCACCGCCTCCGCCCCCAGCAGATCGATCTCATGCTGGTCGGTACGGTCTTCGTGGAAAAACAGCCCGACGCCGATGGCGGTGGTGATGCCGCCGGGGCCGTCGTAATTGTTGGCGGGGGTTTCGGGGGTTCCCAGCGTGGGGCGGCTCAGGGTGTCCAGCATCCGGGTGTCCATACAGTGGCGGCGGCAAAGCTCGGCTTTCCGCAGAAGCCAGCAGTAATTCCGGGTGGGGCGTCCCCATGGGCGCTGAGAGGCAGCCCATTCCCGGCTGCTCATGCCCACGTATTTGATGAAGGGCGCCATTTTCCCCAGCATCTGTCCCCGGGTCAGACCGAACAGCAGACCGTTGCAGGTAAACGCCGCCAGCTGGGTATAGGAGGTGACGTCGGCGTAGCCGTTGACCAGATCGTAGCCCAGCAGGCCGTTGGGGCCGTAATCCTCCTGAATCTCCTGCCAGCTGCGGTTGTCCACGGTGTATCCCATGGCGTCCCCCACTGCCAGTCCCAGCAGGCACCCACGGTATGATGACTGCGAAACGGCCATTGTCTGTCCCTCCCCCGCAAATATCTTCTTCCGCCTATTATACCCTCCGGCCCCGGAAAAGGCAAGTGAAATCTATGTCCATTCTTGAGAGATCGCCGCAAGTGCCGATGCCAGCCGTTCCTCCTTCAGTCCGGAGTAATTGATCACCAGACAGTGCAGGTCTTCCGACTGGTCGTGATAGTAGCTGCTCAAAGCTCTGACCCGGATGCCCAGCGCTGCCAGCTTCTCCGTCAGCGACTGATCGGAAAGGGACGTATCCACGTTCAGCAGGAAATGCAGTCCCGCGTCCTGTTCCTGAATGGTCAGCTTGTCGGAAAAACTGCATTTTTCCAGCAGGGAAACCACGGTGTTCCGGCGGTTTTTGTAAAATTTCCGCATTCGGTTGATGTGTTTTTCAAAAAAGCCCCGGCTTAAGAACCGCGCCAGCGTGTACTGCTCAAAGCTGGGGACGGTGCAGCTGTAGAACCCCAGCTTCTGCTGGAACGCCGCCATCAGCCCCGCAGGAAGCACCATGTAGCTGATTCGGATGGAGGGCGCGAGGCTCTTGGAGAAGCTGTTCATGTAGATCACCCGCCCGCCGTCGTCCAACGACTGCATGGCGGGGACGGGATGGGCGTCGAAACGGAATTCCGAGTCGTAGTCGTCCTCGATGATCCATTTTTCGCCCCGGTTCGCCCAGTCCAGCAGCTCCCGTCTCCGGCTCACCGGGGTGACAATACCGGTGGGAAAGTGGTGGGAGGGGGAAATGTGCAGCACGTCGGCGCTGCCGAGACTCTCCGGGATAACGCCCCGGTCGTCCATCGCGGCGCTGACGGTTTTCACACCCCCGGCGGCGTAAATTTTCCGGATTTTTCCATATCCCGGCTCCTCCACGGCGTAGACCTTCTCCCGCCCCAGCAGCTGAATCAGAAGATTGTACAAAAAGTCCGTTCCCGCGCCGATCAGGATGTTCTCCGGATCCACCCGCATGCCCCGAAAGGCCGCCAGATGTCCGGCAATGGCCTGCCGCAGCTCCGGGATGCCCCGGTTGGGCAGGGGCGCGAGAAGCGCCTCGCCGAAGTCCAGCATGACCTCCCGCTGCAAGCGCGACCAGACGGAAAAGGGAAACTGCTCCGTGCCGTTGGCGGTCAGGTCGAGAAGGCATGGCACGTCCTCCTTCGCCCGCCGCACCGGGGCGGCGGGCACCGGGGCGCGGCGCTCCACCGTCTCCACGAAATAGCCCACCTTCTCCTTTGAGCAGATGTAGCCCTCGGACAGCAGCTGGCTGTAGGCGGCTTCCACGGTGATCTTGCTGACCTCCAGATTCTCCGCCAGCGCCCGCTTGGAGGGCAGCTTCTCCCCGGGACGCAGCGCCCCGGACAGGATATCCCCCCGGATGCAGCGATAAAGCGCCTCGTAAAGGGGGACCCCCGAGGATTTTTTCAGCTCATAGGTTAACATAACTTTTTCTCCTTGGGTGGGGGGAATTGAGCCAACAGGCGGTTAGCTTTCTTTTAACAAACTTGAAGTTGTTTATCCAAAATGAAATGGAATAACCATATCAAGTAAAACTGCAAGAACTATACTAATCGTTCCCATTAGCGCAGAACTCCTCAATGTGTCTCTCCTCAAAACAATAAGTCCAATAATAAAGACTATCACTTCCAAAACAGATTTTGCATTAAAATACCAGCATCCATATACAAAGCACATATTGAACAATACTGCCAAAATCAGCGCTGATAGTATAAATGCCAGTTTGCTTTTCCCCTTTGCATACCAACAGACAAAAGCCAATAATGGAGAAACAGCTGTAAATCCAAACCAAATCATCGCATAACTTCTTGGGAAAAATCCTGCAATATAGTTTGAATACAAATAGTAGCTTGCAACCATACCAACAAAGAATACAAAAACATTGATGCTTGCTCTTATTGCAGAATTGCTATAAATAGAAATACACAGTGCAATCAATATCCAGATTGCAAAACGCCCAAGAAAATTACCAATATCTAAGACTCCATTTATTGCCATAAGCACACCTGGAAGTTCAGTTTGACGAAAATCCAGATATTTTGAGAAAGTTCCCAAAGCTATTCCGAGAAACAATATCGCTATGGTATTTATAAGTTTTCTATTATTGGATATTGGATTTTCTGCATTCCTTATATCATTCAAAAAATTTATCATAATTACCCTCACAAATTCCGATTTGCCAGCCTGCTGAAACCACGAAACGGATAGCGCAGAGATGGGTCAAGTCCCCTCACGCCGTTTCCCTGCGGAAGACGCGGCGGAAAATCTTTTCGCCCCAGTCGAACAGGCGCTGCATGGCGAAAAATACCGTAGGCGTCATGAGCAGCAGCGTCAGCATCAGAAGGTTCGTCTGCACCGTGCCGGAACGCAGCTCGAACAGCTCCCCGAGACAGGTGAACACAACGACCAGACACACCAGCATGGCGCCCCACACGATTCTGCGGAACGCCCCGAAGGGCTTACACACCTGAAACAGCACCATCATGCCCACCACCGCAAGAATGCCCGCGCACACCGTGGCGATGGACTCCGCCGGGAGGTCAAAAACCACCATAAACGCCTGACACACCAGCACGGCGAATACATTGGTCAGCCCGCCGGGGAACGCCCGGCGCAGAACGCCCCGGAGAAAATGTCCGGTCACCCGGTCGTAGTTCGGCTCCATGGCGAGGAAGAACGAGGGAATGCCGATGGTCAGCGCGGAGATCACGGTCAGGTGCATGGGCTGCAAGGGATACGGCCAGTCCGTGAACAGGGAGATCACCGACAGGAACAGGGAGAAAATATTCTTCACGAGAAACAGTGTCGCCGCTCTCTGGATGTTGTTGATGACCCGCCGTCCCTCCGCGACGATGCCGGGCATGGCGGCAAAGTCGTTGTTCAGCAGCACGAGACTGCCCAGCTGGCTGGCAGCCTGCGCGCCGGAACTGAAGGCAATGGAGCAGTCCGCCTGCTTCATGGCAAGCAGATCGTTGACGCCGTCGCCGGTCATGGCCACGGTGTGCCCCTGCTTTTGCAGCGCCGCCACCAGACGGCGCTTTTTCTCCGGCGTCACCCGGCCGAAAACCGTGTTTTCCGACACCGCATGGGAAAAATCCTCGTCGGTTTCCAGCGTGGAGGTATCGATATACCGGTCAGCGCCGGGAATGCCCGCCCGGGCGGCGATCAGGCTGGCGGTGTGGGGATTGTCGCCGGATATGACCTTCACGGTCACGCCCTGACGGTCAAAATAGCCGAAGGTCTCAGCCGCCTGCTCCCGGATGCGGCCGCTGAGCAGGATCAGCGCAAGGGGCGCTACCAGCGCCGGGTCCAGCCCGCCGGGGACGGGGTCGCCGTCATACCGGGCGGCCAGCAGCACCCGGCAGCCCTGCTCCGCCCAGCCGTCCACGGTGTCCCGATATTCCTCGTACCGCTGCGCCAGAATGAATTCCGGCGCGCCCACCAGAAACGCGCCCTGCCCCGCGAACACCGCCCCGCTCCACTTGGTCTCCGGGGAGAAGGGGATGCGCTTTTCGCAGACCCAGTCGGTTTCGCCGTCAAACAGCTCGTGAATGGCCCTGCCCGTGGCGTTGTCCGGCTCTGACGCGCCGTACATGGCGGTGAGGACGGCTTCCAGATATTCAGGATTCCCGTCGGACAGGGGAACGACATTCTCCACTTCCATATCCGGCTCGGTGATGGTGCCGGTTTTGTCCACGCACAGCACATCCACCCGCGCCAGGGTCTCGATGCAGTTCATGTCCTGCACCAGCACCTTTTTCCGGCTCAGCTTCACCGCCGACGCCGCCATGGCGATGGAGGTCAGCAGATACAGCCCCTCGGGGATCATCCCCACCAGCGCCGCGACGGTGCCCTCTACGCTGCTTTCCAGTCCCAGTTTCAGGACGCAGAACTCCTGATAGAACAGGATAATGCCCACCGGCACCAGCGCGATGCCCACGGCAAGAATCAGCCTGTCCAGGGAGCGCATCATTTCCGACTTTTTTGCGCCGGGGTTTTTCTGGGCTTCCCGGGAAAGCTTGGCGGCGAAGGAATCCCCGCCCACGGCGGTGAACTGCACCCGCCCACGGCCGGAGAGAATAGCCGAGCCGGACTTGACTTCATCCCCGGGAACCTTCGTCACCGCGTCGGCCTCGCCGGTGAGCAGCGACTCGTCCACCCACATTTCCCCGCTGCGTAAGATGCCGTCGGCGGGGAGGGTGTCGCCGGAGGCAAATTCGGCGATATCGTCCTTGACGATGGCTTCCGGGGAAATCTCCTGCCGCGCACCGCTGCGGATGACGGCGACGGGACGTTCCGCCACCAGCGTCAGCCGTTCCACCGCCCGCTTGGCGCGGATCTCCTGAATAATGCCGATGACGGTGTTGATCACTGCCACCACCAGAAAACCCATGTTCAGGGGGCTGGAGCCGCCGATGACGAGCATCACGGCCAGGATCACGAAAATCAGGTTGAAAAAGGTGAAGCAGTGGGTCAGAACGATTTCTTTTTCGCTTTTACCGGAATAGACCGGCTTCCCCGCAGGGGTGCGCGACTGAACCTGTTCGTCAGTCAGCCCCAGCGTAGGGTCAATTTCTGGTATTAAATCTCTTTCTTCCATGGAGCGTGCCTCCTGCTTATTTGGCCGGTTCGGGGAAACCGGCGGCCTTGTCCCAGATGACAAGCAAGCTGCCGTCCTTCACCGAAATGTGCGCCGGTTCGCCGGTAAAATGGTTGCTGACGCCCAGAGGAAAACCGCTGGTAAGTACGCCGTCTTCCAGAGCGTAATACAGCCCCCGCTCTGTCACGCCCCGGGCATCCGCGCCCATGCAGAAGACGGACAGGTTTCCGCGCAGTCCCGCCGGGAAGGCAATGCTGCCGTTCTTTACCACGGTGACGATCGACCGATTGCCCACAAGGTAGCCCACGGCGCCCCGGTCGGCGAGGAATTGCAGCGTCTGGAAATTGGCCACGGTGTGGTCAAGCCGGGGGCCGTCCAGACTTCCGTAAAGCACGAACTCCCGATACCCCAGCTCCAGCCCCCGGCGGACGGCGAGCATGGCGTCGGTGTCGTCCTTTTCCACCGGGAACACCTCGGCTCCCGGCGGGGTAAAGCCCAGAGAGTCAAAGTCCCCGATGATCTCGTTTGGCTCAATTCCCAGTTTTCGGGTATGTTTCAAGCCGCCGTCGGCGGCGAGGATGTAGTCGTCTTTTTCCAGCGGCCGCGCCAGCGCGTCAAACTCCGCGGCGCAGAAAATCACACAGCAGCCCATGGTCTTCCCTCCTGTTTTTCCTATTTTACCACATTTTACTCCAAAGAAAAGGGGCGGGGCTGTAAACAGTTCTTTAATTTTGCGGTGTTGCCGTAACGAAACGGCGTGACCTTTGCGGTCACGCCGTTCGTGTTCATGATTCTGCGCTGAACAGAATGCGGTCATTGCTGACACCCTGCTCGTGGAACACCTTCAATAGCTGCTCCGTGGTCATGTTCTCCCGCTCTGCACCCGCCAGCTCCAGAACGATCCGGCCGTTGTTCATCATAATGGTGCGGTTGCCCAGAGACAGCGCCGAGGGGATGTTGTGGGTGATCATCAGGCAGGTGATGTGGTTCTCCGCCACAATCTTTTTCGTCAGAGCCAGTACCTTCTCCGCCGTGGCAGGATCGAGGGCGGCAGTGTGTTCGTCCAGAAGCAGCAGCTTGGGCGTTACCAGCGTTGCCATCAGCAGCGTCAGCGCCTGACGCTGACCGCCGGACAGCAGACCCACGGGGTGATCCATCCGGTCTTCCAGCCCCAGCTCCAGCTGCGCCAGCTTTTCCCGGAATCCGGCGCGATCCTTCGCCGTGACCACGGAGAAGGGCGACCGTTTTTCCGACGCCCGCAGATAGGCCAGCGCCAGATTTTCCTCGATGGTCATGCTGGGCGCGGTGCCTTTCAGGGGGTCCTGAAAGAGCCGGCCGATGAACTTGCTGCGCTTATAATCCGGAAGACTGGTGATATTCTGCCCGTCCAGACGGATGGTTCCCTCGTCCACCACGAACGAACCGGCGATCGCTCCGAACAGGGTGGATTTGCCCGCGCCGTTGGAGCCGAGAATGGTGACAAAATCGCCGCTGCCTAAGTGCAGGTCAACGCCGTTCAGGGCTTTTTTCTCGTTGACGGTGCCGGGGTTGAAGGTTTTGGAAATGTGACTGATCTGTAACATCAGGCTTTCCCTCCTTTTGTTGCGGGACGGACTGCGGACTTAATGGCCGGCAGGCCGATGGCCAGTGCCACAATGACCGCGGAGATCAGCTTCAGGCATTCGCTGGGCAGGTCGAGCCGCAGGGCAATGGCGATGATGAAGCGGTAGAGAATGGAGCCGAGGATCGCCCCCAGCGCCTTCATCCATGTCTTGCCTCTGGGCATCAGGGTCTCGCCGATGATCAGGGAAGCAAGGCCGATGATGACCATGCCGGTGCCGAGGTTGATGTCGGCGGTCTTCTGGTACTGCGCCAGCACCGCGCCGCTGAGGGCGGTCATGGCGTTGGACAGGCACAGTCCCACGGTGACGGTGAAGGCGGTGTTAATAGAGGATGCCCGCACCATGTCCGGGTTATCCCCGGTGGCGCGGATGGAAAGCCCCAGCCGGGTTTTCAGGAACAGCGTCAGCAATATCCCGACGGCGACAGTCAGCACCGCCGCGGGGATCAGTTTGTAGAAGCTTCCAAGGTAGGGCTTCACCAGAGAGAACATCGTATCGGCCTTCACCATATTGACGTTGGAGGAAAAGCCCATCACCGCCAGATTCACGGTGTACAGCCCGGTGTTGGTGATGATACCGGCCAAAATAGAGGGGATCTTCAGCTTCGTCTGCAAAAAGGCCGTGATGAACCCGGCGCAGGCGCCCGCGAGCATGGCGGCGGGAAGCGCCAGCAGAGGGTGTCCCGCCACGGCGATGGTGGCGGACACGGCACAGCCCAGAGTGAACGCGCCGTCGGTGGTCATATCGGCGATATTCAGTATCCGGAAGCTGAGAAACAGCGCAAGGGCGACCAGGGCGTAGATGCAGCCTAGCTCCAGCGCGCTCATGATAACGGCGGTTGAGATCATGGTTGACCCCTCCTTCTAAAAACAGCATGGTTGGGAGGGGCGCTGCCCCTCCCGATTGTGTGTGGTTTTTCTTTGCCAGTTTATTCGCCGGTCTTGACCTCTACCACGGTATTTGCCATGGAGGAGAAGGCGCTGTAGTCAATGCCCAGAATAGCGGCGGTCTCGGTGTTGACGGTGATGATGCCGCCGTCCATCACGTGGAATTCAGGAACCTCGCCGCCCAGCAGGATGTCCATAGCCATGTCGGCGGTGTAGGTGCCGAGCTCGGTGTAGTTGACGCCGCAGGTGGCAAAGGCTCCGGCGGCTACGAAGGAATCCGCGCCGGTGTAGTGGGGGATGCCCGCCTCGTTCAGGGTCTCGGCGACGGTGACTTCAGCAGCCATGACCACGTTATCGGTGGGGGTGAAGACCGCGTCCACACGGCCGACCATGGAAGCGGCGGCTTCTACGATCTCGCCGCTGGTGTTGCCGGTCTTTTCCACGAAGTCGATCTGCTTTTCCTGAAGGTAAGCCTTGGCTTCCGCGATGGGGGTTGCGGAGTTGGCTTCGGAGTTGGAGTACAGCAGACCCACGGTCTTGATGTCGGGGTTGGCGGCCAGCATCATGTCCAGAATGAAGGCGGTATTCAGGGCGTCGGAGGTGCCGGTGACGTTACTAAGGCCGGTGAGGCCGGCGGCTTCGGGGTCGGAAATAGCGGCGTACACAATGGGGATGTCGGTGCCGTCGGCAGCGGTGACCATGCACTGGGCGGCGAGAGTTGCGATGGGGATGATCAGGTCAACGCCGTCGCCTACCACCTGCGCGCCGATCTGGTTCAGCACGGTGGCGTCGTTCTGGCCGTTGAACTCCTGAATGTTGACCTTGACGCCCTTTTCCTCGGCCAGCGCCTGAAGCTGGGCGACGATGGCGGTGCGGATCTCATCCAGAGAAGCGTGATCCAGCTGCTGGACAATGGCGACGTTGAATTCCTGGGCTGCTGGGGTGGTATCGGCGGCGGTTTCAGCAGTTGCCGCGGAAGTGGGGGCAGCGGTGGGAGCGACGGTTTCGGCAGTGCCGGAAGCCTTGCATCCGGCGAACATGGTGAGCATCATCATAACGGACAGAACCAGAGAAATAACCTTTTTCATAATAAAATACTCCTTTTTGATAGTAAAATAATTGTTGGATGGGTTTGTGGGTTCCTGCTGGGGTCGCCATCGTCTGCCGGGAGCGTACATAGGTATTTCTCCTTTCTGAAAGTAATAAAAAAGTCCCTGTTCCCCTAAGGGAACAAGGACAGAAAAAACAATTTCTGCGGTACCACCTTGTTTGCCGGAAATCCGACCGCTCTGCACGGCGCCAACACGCCGTCTGCCCGTTAACGCCGGCAATGCGTCAGAAGATACTCTGGTCACCCATTTCCCTCTGCCCTCGGCGGCCCATTTGCTGCCCCGCTTTTCGCTCTGCTCTCAGCTATGCAGAACTCTCTGTGGATGCGCCTTGCAACTTTACTTCCGCTTCGTTGGTTTCAACTTATGTTATGCCATTTATACATCATTTGTGTACGTTTGTCAAGAACTTTTTTTCGTGTGGCGCGGACTTTTTCCTCAATACTCCCGTACCACGGCCTTGACGATGCCGATGATCTCCGCGTTGGTACCGTCGATGGGGCTGTAATTGTCATTTTCCGGCATGAGCCAGATCTGGCCGTTCCGGCGGCGCAGACGCTTGACGGTGGCCTCGTCCTCGATCCGGGCGACCACGATCTGCCCGTCGTCGGCGGAGGGCTGGGGGCGCACGACCACCTTGTCCCCGCTGAGGATACCGGCGTTGATCATGCTGTCGCCCCGAACCCGCAGGGCGAAGCACCCCGGGTCGTTCCATGGCATGGTGCCCTCCTGATTTTCCACCGCCAGAATGGGCACGCCTGCCGTGACGACACCCACGATTGGAATCTGCCCCGGGCGCGCGCCGGTGACCAGCGCCCGTTTGCGCCCCTTAGCGCCGGGGGACTGGAGCAGCCCCTTCTCCTGCAATGCCTGCAAATGGTAGCTGACGGAGGCGGTGGAGCGCAGACCCACTGCCGCCCCGATTTCCCGGACGGAGGGGGAATAGCCGTTCTCCTGAATAAATTGGTTGACATAATCCATAATCAACTGTGCTTTGTCGCTGGTTCTGGGCATAATCATTTCCTCCCTGGGTCGCCTTGACAGTTTGCTTTTTATGTATTGTAGCACATATGAGCGAAAAAGGGAAGCCCTTTTGGAAAACTTTTTGGCACTTTTTCATTTCGTGGGCGCTATACTGGTAACAGAGCTATGGAATTTGGGAGGCGGCGTTATGAACCGGGATGTGGAGCAGCAGGTATGGCAGCGGGTGCTGGGGCAGCAGGAGCCTCCCCGGAGCAGTCTGCGGCCGGTGGAGCTGGAAACGATGGAAGCGGCGGCGGTTTACCGGAAGCTGGCCGGACAGTTTTCCGGCAGAGGCCGGGAGCAGCTTCGGCATCTGCACGATATGCAGATGGAGATTCTCGCCTGTCTGCGGGGGATCGGGCGGCTGTCCGGCAGTGGGGGCAGAAAAACAGCGCAGATCGCCGTTCCGGAGGAGCCGGCAGCGAAGGCGCTGGAAAGGCGGTATCACTGCGCCCGGCGTGCAGTGACGGAGTATACGGTGCGGACGGTGGACGGGGATTTCGGCATCGTGTTCCAGCACCTTGCGGACCTAAGCCGGGAGGAGTGCGTTCTGCTGGCCCGTCTGCTGGGGGAACAGGCGCAGAACATTTCACGATCATAGGGAAGAAGACCAAACCGGGACATGACCCACCGCAAGGCAGTCATGTCCCGGTTTTTGGTCAATCCTGAATGTTCCCGATCTTTGTCAGGTTGCCGATATGCACGCCCGGCGTGACCGTAAATTCAGGGGCATTGCCCGTTTCATTTGTCCGGAAAGAAGAATATGTTCGGCACAGCGCTGGTTCCGAAGGTTTTCAGCGCCATCCGGTACATTGCCTTGGCATGAATCCTGTCGTGCCAGATGAATCTGCGCAACACCTTTCTCAGCGACCATTCCTCGTCGTAGCTTCCGAGAAAAACCTGATTCTCCAGAAAATCCCGCTGCCGCTCCAGCAGGGCAAACCCGCGTTCTCTGCATTCCGCAATGGTTCCGTTATTGTCCGCCTGAACGCCGATCTCGCCAAAGTAGTAGGTATTCACATTCTTTGTATGTTCATACATTTCCCGCGCCGTGCGGGGAATCTCGCCGTAGAAGGTGGCTCTGGGCGGCAGGGCGCTTTTGTCTTTATCCGGTATTGACCTGTACAGCGCCAGAAAGTCCCGCGCGGATTTCATGGCAAGGGATTTCAGCGCTTCGTATTCCGCCGCAGTCAGCGGCGCTTTCTCGTCGTTAAAAAGTACATCCGAGTCCGCGTCGGAGACGGTAAGCGCCGACGCCTTTTCCTGAACGATCTCCGGCTCCAGAGCGTCCGGGGGAGCGTCGCCCTTCCACGCCAGGTAGGACAGGATTTCGGACGGCATTTTTCGAACAGCTTCATCTTTCGATTTCCCTCTTGTAAACGCGCCGACAAAATTGGCAGAATACAGGATGCTGTCGTCGCCATTGTGTTCCCACACGCATTGTATTTTCATAGAAACTCCCCTTTTGCTTAGACCGTAAGCTCGATCAGATTGCCCTCGACCGCGGCGATGCAGCTTTCGTAATAGCCGTCTCCTGTTGTGCGGGGGCCGCTGGTGACTTCGTAGCCGTCGGCTTTCAGCCTTGCGGTCAGTGCATCCACCGCTTCCCTGCTGCCTATACTGAACGCAATGTGCGCGTATCCGATGCGGGCGGGTTCTTTGGGGGAATCTGCCAGTTCCGGCTTATTCATGATCTCAAGCCGCGCGCTGCCGTCAAAGGACAGAAAATACGACCGGAAACCCGTCCTCGGATTGTGATAGCCGTCGTTTGATTTTGCGCCCAGATAGTTCACAAAGAAGCTGCGCGCCCGCTCCAGATCATTCACATACAGCGCGGCATGTTCGATTTTCATAGCGTTCCCTCCATCATTTCCGGGTCATTCCAGTATAACATACACGGGAGGGCTTTGCAAGAACGCACAAAACTTCACCGCCGTGAAACGAACATTTCACGTCGGTGAATTCTTATACTTCCTTATACATGGCGGCGGCATCGTCCTTGCGGACGGTTTCCGCTACCTGAAGAACCTCCACGGTCACCGTCCGGGCGCCCATGGAAATCTCGATTTTGTCCCCGACCTTTACGTCGTAACCAGCCTTGACCACGCGGCCGTTGACGCTGATGCGGCCGTTGTCGCAGGCTTCGTTGGCCACCGTCCGGCGCTTGATCAGACGGGAGACTTTGAGATACTTGTCAAGCCGCATCGCTTACTTTGCAACGTTGTCCTTCAGAGCCTTGCTTGCCTTGAAGGTGGGAACACGGGTGGCGGGGATCTCGATGGCTTCCTTGGTGTGGGGATTGCGGCCAACGCGGGCTTCCCGCTCCTTGGTCTCGAAGGTGCCGAAGCCGGAGACCTGCACCTTGTCGCCCTTTACCAGAGCCGCGGTAACGGCGTCAATGGCGGCATTGATGACCCGCTCGGTGTCCTTCTTGGTCAGGCCGGCGCCCTCGGCGGCGGCAGCAATCAGTTCGGTTTTGTTCATGTTTATATCCTCTTTTCTGAAAGTGAAAATATTTTGAAAGCGTTGTTTAGATTAACATAATTCTACCCAAATTGCAAGAGATTTTTCAAAAAAACTCACAGCTTCAGGATTTTTGCGATTTTTTCGCCCTTTGGCAGCAGCAGACAGTCCTCATGGGTGATGACTTTGAACTTGATGGCGGTGAAGAAATAGCTGACGACGCCCACCAGAACCGGCATGGCGCACAGAATCAGGCGGCCTGTGCCGATCTCCCGCACGCCGATGGCTTTCAGCGCCCACAGCGCGCCCCATGCGAGGACGCCCATCACCGCCGCGGCGAAAAAGGAACGCAGAAGGTTCGGCAGGATCGCGGGCGGCTTCGGCAGCAGACGGCGCATGGACAGGATGTTCAGGATACTGATGACCACATAGCCCATCAGCAGGCCGATAGGCGTACCCAGAATGTTGATAAGCGGCATTCCCGCCAGCACGTACACCGCCACCAGATTCACAACGCCGCCGATCAGCATGTTGATGACCGGCCGGCCGGCGTGGCCGTGGGCCTGCATGATGGCCGTGGAGACCAGCACCAAAGCGTTAAAGATGATGGTAAAGCCCAGAACCGTCATCAGCCGGGTCGCCATTGCCAGATTTCCGCCGGAATATCCCCCCAGCAGAGCGGTAATCGGCTCGGCCAGCAGGGCAAGGCCGAAGGCACAGGGCATGGCGATCAGCCCGGTGATTCGCACGGCGGATTCCTCCGTGGCCTTGGCTTCATCATCGCCGCAGAGGGTCAGGTGGGAAGTGATGGCGGGAATGATACTGATGGTGATGGGGGTAATGAAGGCGCAGGGCATGTTGAAAATGGTCAGGCACATACCGTAAACGCCCCGCATGGTGTCGGCAGAGGACTGGGTGTAGCCCAGATTCAGCAGCTGCCCCATGTAAATTTTGGTTTCCAGCATAGTCATCAGCTGCAAGGCGGCGGAGCCGAAGGTGATGGGAATGGCAATGGCCAGCAGCCCACGGGCGGTCTCCCGGTAGGAACGAGGCTCTTCCTCCGTCCGGGGCAGAAGAGCGTAGCTCTTCCGGAAGCGGCCGAACAGGTAAATCGCCGAAACAAGGCAGCTTGCCGTGACGCCCAGAATCGCGCCGCCCGCAGCCAGAGGGATTTCGTTGGTCATTTTCAGGATTGCCAGCGCCGCGCCCATACCCACGATCAGCTTCACCACGGCCTCCAGCACCTGAGAAACGGAGGTGGGCAGCATGTTCCCCTGCCCCTGGAAGAAGCCACGGTAGGTGCTCATGACGCAAATCAGCAGCACACAGGGGCCAAGGCAGCCGATGGCCGCCCATGCGTCGGGCTGGTTCTGGAAGGCGGCCAGCTGGCGGCAGAACACCGTCATCAGCAGACTGCCCGCAATGCCCAGCGCCAGAAAAATGCCTCGTGCGGTATGGTAAATCCGCCGCACCTGATTGTAGTGGTCAAGGGAGCTTGCCTGCGAGATCATCCGGCTCATGGCGACGGGCAGTCCGGCGGTGGAGATCATCAGCAGTACGTTATAGATGTCGTAGGCCGTGTTGAAGTAGCCGAAGCCCTGCTCGCCGATGATGGCGTTGAGGGGAATTTTGTACAGAGCGCCAATGACCTTGACAATGGCCGTTGCCATTGCGAGCAGCGCGGTGCCCTGAAGAAAATTCTGCTTTTTTTGCATATCAGACATGGTTTCATCCTTTCTGCGGGGGATTGCGGGGTCACTTCGTTTCTTCAAACAGCCGGGGGATGGCGTATTCGGTCAGCTCCTCCACGACCTTCTTCATGTCGATGGTGGGGAATCGGCCGTTTTCGTAGAGGATCTTGCCCCGCACCATGGTCATGGCCACGTCGCCGCCCTTGGCAGACCAGACGAGACCGTTCAGAACATTGTGGCAGGGGATCAGATGGGGGGCGGAAAAGTCGATGAGCGCGATATCCGCGTCCATGCCAACCTGAAGCATTCCGCATTCCTTAGCGCGTCTCTGCGCCTGCGCGCCGGAGACAGTCGCCATCATCAGGGCGGCGGGAGACGGGAGGGCGGCGGGATTGCCGCTTTCCTTCCGGGCGGACATGGCGGCAAAGCGCATGACCTCAAACATGTCCAAGTTGCCGCACTCGATTGCGCCGCCGGTGCCGAGGGCTACGTTCATCCCCGCCTTGACGGATTCCAGAATAGGGGTGGAGGACTGGCCGTTTTTGTAGGCGGACACGGGGGTCGCTACGGCGCAGACGCCCTTCTTCCCCAGCAGTTTACGCTCGTCCTCGGTTAAATATGTACAGCCCGCGGCGGTAGTGGGACGGCTGAAAACATTGTGGCAGTTTAACAGCTCGCCGGGGTTCATGCCGGTGCGCTCCAGACAGGAGTCCACTTCGCTCTGGGTCTCCGCAAGATGCAGCTGCATTCCCAGATTCTGCTCTGCGGCGTAGCCCACCAGACCTTCCCAGAGCCTGTAGTTGCTGATGTACTCGCCGTAGATCCCGGCATCAATTTTGATACGGCCGCCGTCGAAGCCGTTCCACTTCTCCGTGACCTTCACCAGCTCCCGGCACTGCTCGTCGGTCTCGAAGTCAAAGTCCTCGTTTTCGTCGATGAAGCGATAGCTGGACAGCGCCAGATTGGCCTTGATGCCGGATTCCGCCACGGCCTCGGCGGTGGCGTTGGGGTAGTAATACAGGTCGGAAACCGAGGTGACGCCGAAGCGCAGGCACTCGGCAATGGCGAGAGATGCCGCCGCTTTGGCGCTGCGGGAGTCCATTTTCGCTTCCTTTTGCAGCAGCGCCTGAAGGGCTTCGGTGTTGCCCAGATCGTCGGTGAAGCACCGCAGACTGGCAGTCGCCAGATGGGTGTGGCAGTTGATAAGACCGGGGATAGCCACCATGCCGGTGCCGTCCACAATGGCCTTGGGCGCTTCGGCAGGGGGCTTTCGCTCAATGGAGACGATCTTCCCGTCCTCGATGCCGATATAAGCGCCAAAAATGACCTCCATCCGGGGGTTCATGGTCACGGCTGTAACATTGGAAATGAGGGTGTCCAAATTGGCACACTTCCTTTCGTGTAGCGTGGGCGTTATTTTGCCCCATCCGCCATGAGACGGAACAGCTCCTGCTTCTGCTCCAGCACGCCCGGGAGCATTTCGATGTACTGTTCGGGGAATTTGGGATTATGGAACCGGCGGAGAGTCCCATCGGGGAGATTGACCTTGTTCATGCCCCCGCCCCCCAAAGAGAGGATGGTATGCACTTCCTCCATCATGTAGATGTTGTACAGGCAGTCCAGGTTGTCCCGGCTCCAGCCTACGTTCTCGAAGCTGCCGGACATGTATTTCTGGCGGTAGAGGTAATAGGGCTTGTAGCCCAGCCCCCGGAGGGTCCGCTCTGCGTAGGCGACCATTTCGGCGACGTCCCCGGCGGAGGGGAGATTCTCCCGCCTTTCAAACAGGTCGGCGCCCTTTTTCAGGGCAAGGGTGTGGACGGTGATGTTGGCGGGATTCAAAGTCGCCACGGCGTCCAGACTGCGGCGGAAGCCCGCCGTGGTGTCCGCGGGAAGGCCTGCAATCAAATCCATATTGATGGCACTGAAACCTGCATCCGCCGCTTCGCCGTAGGCGCGAAGCACATCCGCCGCCTTGTGGGGCCGCCCGCAGGCGCGTAAGACGGCGTCCTCCATGGTCTGGGGGTTGATGCTCATGCGGTCAGCGCCGCCGGAACGGATAACTTGAAGCTTTTCCAAATCCAGCGTATCCGGGCGGCCGCCCTCTACGGTGAATTCCACGCACCGGGACAGATCGAAATTGTCCCGGATGACGCGCAGCAGGCGCTCCATCTGAGGGGCGGAGAGGGTCGTGGGGGTGCCGCCGCCGATGTAGAGGGTGCGGACAGTTCTCCCGGACTGCGCCAGAAGTCTGCCCGTGACCGCAATTTCCTGTTCCAGCGCCCGCAGATAGGGTTCCAGCAGTTCCGTTTTCCTGCCGATGGTGCGGCTGACGAAGCTGCAATAGGTGCAGCGGGTGGGGCAGAAAGGAATGCCGACGTACAGCGACAGATCGCTGGGCTGCAGCATATTCACCGCCCGAACCGTGGAGACCGAGCAGTCGATGGCCAGCCTGCGGCGGTCGTCGGTGACGTAATACACGTCCCGCAGCAGCTCGTCTGCGGACTTGGGTGTGCCGCCCTCCAGCAGATGCTTGGTAGTGATTTTCGTGGGTCGGACGCCGGCCAGTGCGCCCCATGGGGGCGTAACGGGCAGCAGCTGTTTCGCGGCCAGATAATAGCTCTGCTGCAATGCCCGGCGGCGCAGACGGACGGTTTCGTCCGCCGCCTTGATCCGCCGGGTGGCTGTGGCGGTCACGCCGTTCACGGTGATTTTCGTGACTGCGGTAAGCCAGACCTTTCCCCGGTGGAGGGACGAAACCGCCTCCCCTTCCGTGTTGTCGGGAAACAGGGAAAGCTGTAACTGCTCCACGGCATAGCGGTCGTCATGACCGTGTAGTGTCAGTTTCATAAGAACCTCAATTATCGTAGATAGGGGTTATACCGCTTTTCCTCCGCCAGCGTCGTATCCATGCCGTGGCCGGGGTAGACCCGGTAGTCGGTGGGAAGCCCCGCCAGACGGCGCAGAGAAGCCCGCATGGCCGCGTCGCTGCCCCCGGGAAAATCGGTACGGCCGCAGGAACCGGCGAACAGGGTATCCCCGGAGAACATGGTGTCGTCAATCAGCAGGCACACGGAGCCGGGGGTATGGCCGGGGGTGCGGATGACGGAAATCGTCAGCCCCGCGAGGTGCAGGGTATCCCCCTCGCCGTAGGTTTTGGTATAGTAGAGCGGCCCCGCCGTCATCTGGGGCGGCATGGTCAGCTCGTCGGCGCAGAGATAGACGTCGCAGCCGGTCTCGGCGGCGATCTCCTTTACGCCGCCCACATGGTCAAAATGTCCGTGGGTCAGGAGAATCGCTTCCACGGTCAGCCCCAGAGCCTTCACCTCGCTCAGCACCTTTTCCGGGGTGTAGCCGGGGTCGATGACACAGCAGGTCTTCGACGCACTGTCGTGGACGATATAGCAGTTGGTTCCGTAAGCCCCAAGGGTCAGCGTGTGAATGTTCAGCATACTATCACCTACCGGGTGTGAATTTTGTCATTTTCTTCTGGGGGTGTCCATCAGCTGCTCCGTGTCCAGAATCAGGGTCACGGGGCCGTCGTTGACGGACTCCACCTTCATATCCGCGCCGAAGCGGCCGTGCTGAGGGGGATACCCCAGACTGGCGCAGTCGGCAAGGAACTGCTCATACAGCCGCTCCCCCAGTTCCGGGTTCGCGGCGTCGGTAAAGCTGGGGCGGCGGCCCTTGCGGCAGTTGCCGTAGAGAGTGAACTGGCTCACCACCAGCACCTCGCCGCCCACCGCGTCCAGTCCCAGATTCATTTTGTCGTTTTCGTCGGTAAAAATCCGGAGTCCCAGGGCTTTTTCCGCCAGATACCGGCATTCCTTTTCGGTATCGTCGGGGCCGACACCGAGAAGGATGAGGAAGCCTTTTCCGATTTTTCCCACCACCTCGCCGTCAATGGCGACGGAGGCGGAATTGACTCTTGTCAGTACAGCGCGCATAGCGTCTCTCTCCTTAATTCTGTCCTCTGCGGGAGCCGACCACGTCCCGGATGTTCAGCAGCTTCGTCCGCACGGATTCCAGCTCCGCCACGTCCTTGACTTCAAACCGGATGGTGATGGCGCTGCGGCCGCCGGGCAGGTCTTTGCCGCTCATTTCCTTGACCCGGACACGGGCGGTGGACAGCACCATGGCCACGTCCAGAATCAGCCCGTCACGGGTGATGCAGTCCAGCTCCAGCGTGGTCTCAAAGGGCTGCTCCTCCTGGGTCGCCCAGCGGACGCGCACCCAGCGGGCGGCCTGACGGGGATCCTCCCGGTTCTGGGCGTTGGGGCAGTCCGCCCGGTGGATGCTGACGCCGAAGCCCTTGGTGATGAAACCCACAATGGGGTCGCCGGGGACGGGGGTGCAGCATTTGGCGAACTTGATCATGCAGGAGTCGATGTCCTCCACGATGACGCCGTTGACCGCGTGGCGGTTCTGGATGACCGCTTCGGAATCGGGGCGGAAGCGCAGGGGGCTTTGGGGCAGCTTTTCCGCGGTCTGCTGCTTCAGAGCCTTGTTGATATCGTCCCGGATGCGGCCGACGGCCTTGGCGGCGGTCAGTCCGCCGTAGCCGATGGCGGCGAACATATCGTCCCAGGTGTCGAAGGACAGCTTTTTTAGGAGCTGCCCTTCCAGCTCCGGGTCGGTGGCAGCGGTGAGGGGCAGCCCCACCCGCTTCATTTCGGACTCGAAGGACGCCTTGCCGTGGACGATGTTCTCTTCCCGCTTCTCCTTCTTGAACCACTGCTTGATCTTGGTTCTGGCCTGATTGCTCTTGCAGATGGTCAGCCAGTCCCGGCTGGGGCCTTTGGCGGATTTGGAGGTCAGCACCTCCACAATATCGCCGTTTTTCAGGGTGGTGTCGATGTTGGCGATGCGGTTATTCACCTTCGCGCCGATCATGGAATTTCCCACGCCGGAATGGATGGCATAGGCAAAATCGATGGGCGTGGAACCGGCGGGCAGGGAAACGATCCGTCCCTTGGGGGTGTAGACGAACACCTCGTCGTCGAACATGTCGATCTTCATGGACTGGACGAACTCTTCCGCATCGGAGTCCTGCTGGCTTTCCAGCAGACGGCGCACCCACTCGAAGTCCTTCTCCGTACCCGTGCCGGTGCCCTGCTTGTACTTCCAGTGAGCGGCGATACCGTATTCGGCGGTCTCATGCATCTGCCAGGTGCGGATCTGCACCTCGAAGGGGATGCCCTGAGAGCCGATGACGGTGGTATGCAGGGACTGGTACATGTTGGGCTTGGGCGTGGAGATATAGTCCTTGAACCGTCCCGGCACCAGACTGAACAGGTCGTGGACGTGTCCCAGCACGTTATAGCAGTCGGGGATGGTGTCCACAATGACCCGGAAAGCGTAAATGTCGTACAGCTCGTCAATGGTCTTGCCCTGGGCGAGCATTTTCCGGTAGATGGAGTAGACGTGCTTGATCCGTCCGTAGGTGGTGTTGTGGATGCCTACGGAGGTCAGGCGCTGGGTGATCTTGTCCTGGATGGTGCGCATAAAGGCCTCGTCCTTCTCCTTGTGGGCCTGAAGGTAGGACATGATCTCGTTATACTCCATGGGCGCGAGGTAGCGCAGAGCGGTATCCTCCAGCTCCCACTTGATCTTCTGCATACCAAGGCGGTGGGCAAGGGGCGCGTAGACGTCCATTGTCTCCCGGCACTTCTGAATCTGCTTTTCCGGCGTCTGGTACTGCATGGTGCGCATGTTGTGGAGCCGGTCGGCGATTTTGATCAGTACCACCCGGATGTCCTTGCTCATGGCCATGAACATCTTGCGCAGATTCTCCATCTGCGCCTGCTCGGAGGAGGAGAAGTTTGCCCGGGTCAGCTTTGTGACACCCTCCACCAGCTCCGCTACGGTGGGGCCGAAGATTTTTTCAATGTCCTCATGGGAGGCGTCGGTGTCCTCGATGCAGTCGTGGAGCAGGGCGCCCAGAATGGCGTCGCAGTCCAGTCCCATCTCCGCCACGATCTGGGCGACCGCCAGCGGGTGGATGATGTAGGGGGAACCGTCCTTCCGTTTTTGCAGCTTGTGCTTCTGGTTGGCGTAATCCACGGCACGGTCGATGAGCGCCATGTCCGCGCCGGGCAGGTGCTTTTTGATTGCGTCGCACATGGACGCGTAATGTTCTTCAAAGGATTCCATTTCAAACTCAGCTCTCTTTCGCGTGCAGCAGCCGCTGCATGGTCTGGCTTCGGCTCAGGTCGGCCTTTCCTTCTCCGGGGGTCAGCCGGATGGAAACATATTTATGCTGCCGCTGGACGGTGAGCAGTCCCACGTCCCGGAAAATATCCAGACAGGTGAGCATCTGCCCCAGATTCAACGGTTGTCCCGACCAGCGGACGATCTTGCGGCACAGGCACATAGGCGATTCCTGCACCGGGTTCGCGGCGTCCAGATACCGCCATACCAGCGCCAGCATTTTCCGGTCGGGCAGCAGCGCCGCGGCCTCGCCGGAGGTCAGATTTCCCCGTTGCATGTCCCGGTAAGGCGCGGCGTCGGGCAGGCACTCGGCGCTGCAGCTGGGGCGGATGTCGATGACATTCATCTGCACGGTGCGCGTCCCCCGGAATTCGTTCACCTGAGGGGTAAAGGCCACGTCCACCAAATCCCCCGGCTGGATGGACACCGTCTGGGGATTGGCGGAAAAATAAATGGCGTTCAGGTACGTATGTCCGCTGCACAGGCGCAGGCGCATATGCCGCCCGCCGCCCACCATGCTGATGCGGTCGATGGTCAGATTCTTCATCATCAGCACCGGCTTGGGGCAGCCGTTGCCGCAGGGCTCCAGCATTTGCAGGGCGTCCACATTGTGCAGTGTCAGCAGCTCCGGGGAAACGGCGCAGTCCACATCCAGAACCGTCCTCGGCACGTCGTCGGTGTAATACTGCGCGGCCAGCGCGCAGATCTGGCGGCGGAATTCCGGAATGTTGGCGCGGGAAATGGTAAAGCCCGCGGCCAGCTCATGGCCGCCGTAGCTTTCCAGCAGCGGAGACAGGGCGCTCAGGGAGGCAAACAGGTTGAAGCCCCCGTGGCTGCGGGAGCTGGCCTTGCCATGCTCGCCGTCCAGACAGATCAGGAAGGTGGGGCAGGCGTATTCCTCGGCAATGCGGCTGGCCACGATGCCCACCACGCCCTGATGCCAGCTTTCATCAGCCAGCACGATGGCCTCCGGGGGCTTGCCCATGGGCAGCATGGACACGGCCTGCCGGTAAATTTCCGACTCCACGGCCTGCCGCTGCCGGTTCAGCTCGCACAGTCCCCGGGCGGCCTCGGCGGCCTTGTCCGGGTCGTCGGTGAGAAACAGCTCCACCGCAAGATCGATCTGTCCCATCCGTCCGGCGGCGTTGATGCGGGGCGCCAGCATGAAGCCGATGGAGGACGCGCTGACAGTCTCCGGGGCGCAGCCGCACTCCGCCATCAGCGCCGCGATGCCCGGGCGCTTGGTATGCGCCAGAGATTCCAGACCTCTCGCCACGAACACCCGGTTCTCCCCTTGCAGGGGCATCACATCCGCCACGGTGCCGAGGCATACCATGTCGGCGTATTCCTCCAACACCGTTTCCTGAGAACCGCACAGGGCGGAAGCCAGCTTGAAGGCCACGCCCACGCCGGAGAGATTCTTATGGGGATAGCCGCCATCGCAGCGGTGGGGGTCCACCACAGCAACCGCGGCGGGCAGCGTCTGCTTGCACTCATGATGGTCGGTGATGACGAGATCAATGCCCAGCTGCTTACACAGCTCCGCCTCGCTCACGGCGGTGATGCCGCAGTCCACGGTGACGATCAGCTTGACGCCCTCGGCGTGAAGCTGGTGAATGGCGATGGGATTCAGGCCGTAGCCCTCCTCCAGACGGCCGGGAATGTAGCTCACCACATCCGCGCCGTGGCGGCGGAGAAAATCCGTCAGCAGGCAGGTGGCGGTGATGCCGTCTACGTCGTAGTCGCCGAACACGGCGATCTTCTCACCCCGGGACATGGCAAGTCCCACCCGTCCGGCAGCCTTGTCCATATCCGTCATCAAAAAAGGGTCAAGCAGGGGCGCGTTGCAGTCTAAGTAAGCTCTGGCCTGTCGATCATCCCCGATCCCCCGGGAGGCCAGCACCATGGCGGCCAGCGGAGCGTAGCCGCTGCCAACCAATGCGTTGACAGCCCCCGCCTCCAGCTGGGACACCTTCCAAATTCCGTATTTCACGATTCATGCACATCCAGTAATAACATTTTCCTTATATTATAGCAAAAATGAACGGGATGTACAATAGGCAGTTGGGAATTTTCTTGTTTAAGGGATTTCAGGGGTATCTCCCCGCTCCCGCCCCGGCGTGACCTGCATGATGGTCACGGCGAGCAGAGGGGCAAAGATCATGCCGCCCACGCCCCAGAGCTTGTAGCCGACGTACAGCGCCATCAGCGTCACCAGGGGGTCAAGCCCCAGATGCCGCCCCACCAGCTTCGGCTCCAGCATGGAGCGGGACAGGGTGACCACGGCATAAACGCCCAGCAGGCCGATTGCCCTTGCGCCCTCTCCCTGCAAAAAGCAGATCACCGCCCATGGTACCAGCACGGTGCCGGTACCCAGCACAGGCAGCGCATCCACCAGCGCGACCACCAGCGCCCACAGCGGAGCGTAGGCGATCCGCAGCACCACGAACCCCAGGGTCAGAATGGTGAACGTCACGCCCATCAGCTTGAGCTGCGCCGTCAGCCACCCGCCCACGGCATTTTTCATACGCTTCAGGACGTCCGCGGCGGGCTTGAGCTTTTCCTCGGGCAGACGTTTTTTCAGCCAGCTTTTGATCTTCGGCAGCCGGGCGGAGATCAGGAAGGAGGAGATCACCGCCGTTCCCAAACTCAGCGCACCGTCGGGAATGTGGCTCAGAATGTTTCCCGCCAGCCCCAGAATATACCGGATGACCTTGTCCAGCAGAGATGTTCCATTGGAGAAGAAGGAGGTCACGTTCTCGCTGAGCAGGGGCTGCACGCTCTGGGGCGTGTGGGACGCCAGCTCCAGCAGCCAGCTTTGCAGCAGGCCGATGCCGGATTTTGCCGTATCCTCCAGATCGGGCAGCACCCCCGCCACCCTTCGCAGCTCCCGCAGAGCAAAGGCGCAGAGAATCAGCACCAGCATGGCAAGAAAGCAGAAGGCCATACTGACGCCGATGCCGGAGCACACACACCGTGGAACCCGCCGTTTCTGGAGGAAGCCCACCATCGGCTCCGCCGCGAAGGCCAGCAGCGCCCCCAGCAGAAAGGGAAAGCAAAGCGGCAGAAGAAACCGGGCCGCCAGCCACACGGCAAAAAACGCCGCCAGCACGGATATGCTTTTTTTCACCGCGGGACGCAAAAAGATTCCTCCTTTCCGACAAAAACTCTGGTGATATGGGGTTGCATTCTAAGAAAAGTATGTTACAATACATTGTGGAGAAACAGGTGTTGTTCTGTCACACACAAATTGAACCAGTTTTAAGGAGGTCCGACATGTCGACCAAACCCAAATACTATATTGTGGAGTCTTCCGCCCTGCCCGAGGTTTTCCTGAAGGTAGCGGAGGCAAAGCGTCTGCTTTCCACCGGCGAAGCGTCCACCGTCAACGAAGCCACCCGCATGACCGACATCAGCCGCAGCGCGTTCTACAAGTACCGGGACGCCGTGCTGCCCTTCCAGAGCATGATGACCGGCCGCATCATCACTTTCCAGCTGCTGCTCCACGATGAGCAGGGACTCTTGTCCGAGATCCTGGGCGTCTTTGCCGACGCCGGCGCCAATATCAGCACCATCAATTCCATCGTCCCCACCAACGGTACGGCGGTCGTGACCATCTCCGCGGAAACCATCGACCTGACCATGACGCTGGAGGAACTGATGAACCGCCTCTCCGCCATTCCGGGCGTGCTGAAGGCCGACGTGCTGGCCGGATAACCCCATATTCTGAATTGCAAAACCGCCGCCGCTGTTTTCTGCGGCGGTTTTCTTCAGGCAGCACCGCGCAATTCGGCAAGAAGTCTCAGCCAGGATTTTTGTTCCAATTCAAAGTTTCAAAAATGGAGGAATACTGTATGTATTTCCCATTTTTGAAACTGCGGAAGTGGGGCAAAAAGACGGCTGAGACTCGCAGACGCAATTGCGCGGTGCTGCCTTCGTCACACTTCGCCCATCCCTGACATACGATGAATCGGGAGGGGTGCGATATGCTCATCGTGCAGAAATACGGAGGAACGTCCCTTGCGGGAATGTCGCGCCTGCGCGCCGCGGCTCGTAGGGTCACGGGGCTGGCCCGGCAGGGAAATCAGGTCGTCGTGGTGGTTTCCGCTCAGGGGGATACCACGGATATGCTCATCGAAAAGGCCACTCAGGTCAACCGCCGGGGCTCCGCCCGGGAGATGGACGCATATCTTGCCGCCGGGGAGCAGATGTCGGCAGGGCTGATGACCATGGCCATCGGGGCTATGGGTTACAGCGCCGTCAGTCTCACCGGCTGGCAGGCGGGCATCCGGACCGACGGCGTCCACGGCAACGCCCGGATACAAAATATCGACGTCGCCCGCATCCGCCGGCAGCTGGACGCGGGAAAGATCGTGGTCGTGGCAGGCTTTCAGGGCGTCGATCCCGAGGGGGACATCACCACGTTGGGGCGCGGCGGTTCGGACACCACGGCGGTAGCTCTGGCGGCATGGCTGAAGGCCGACCGCTGTCAGATCTTCACAGACGTGGACGGCGTCTATGACCGGGACCCCAGAATTTACTCCGACGCCACCCGTTTCGGGCAGATCAGTTATGCGAAAATGATGACGCTGATCGAGAATGGCGCGCAGGTGCTCCACGACCGCAGTGTGGAGCTTGCCAGAGAGCACGGGATACCGATAGAAGTTCTTTCCGCCTTCACCGGAGACCCCGGCACCATAGTAGGGGATTTAGAATCATACTACCCAACCAAAACGTAAGATATTCCCCGCAGGAGCAAAAAAAGCGTGTAAAAAAGCAACCGTCCCGGACCGTGCTGACAGCACAGTCCGGGACAGAAAATTTTATGGGAAATTTGTGGACTTCTGTTAACAAGAGTAAGGCCACGTGTTACACGTGTTATACGTAAAGTACTTCATATGGCACCCTCCCTATAACCATTCGTCAAAATTTCCTCTGAATCTCCGCTACGCCGCGGCTCAGCACATTTTCTGCATTCTCCCCCAGCGCCTGCTTCAGCAGCGCGTATTCCGACAGGCTTCCGTGGGGGACTGCCCACGCCCCGGCGTCGGTTCCGGGGGCGATCAGGCCGCCCATGGCCGCAAAGGCGGCCACATTTTCCATGGCGCTTTCCAGAATCGCCGCTACAGCGGCTTCGTCAAAGCGCCCCGTTCCCCGCAGGTTCCCGATGGTGGACAGCGTAGGCACCCACACCGTTCCGTTTTCGCGCATGGCGTGGAGGGCGTCCGTGTCCAGATACGCGCCGTGTTCCACGGAATCCACCCCGGCCAGCGCTGCGGCTTCCACCGTCCGGGCGCCGTTGGCGTGGGCCATTACGGCAAAGCCTTCCTCGTGGGCGATGTGGATCAACTCCCGGATGGTTTCCGGGGGAAGGCCGTCCTCCGTCAGTACCCCGAAACGGTCAAAATCCATCAGACCGGATATCATGATCTTGATAAAATCCGCGCCGTCCGCCCGCTTTTGAGTAACCATAGCGGCATACTGGGAGAGATTTTCGTACTTTTCTCCGATGAATCCGCCGTAGTGACCCTGCGCGCACAGCGGAGACAACGGCGTGCGGTAGGTGATGCCATACTCCCCCGCCAGCGACCGGGCTTTCGCCCCCACGCCCCAGCGGTCGCCGCCGTCACGGAGGTAGGCAAAGCCCAGCTTCCGGTAAGTTTCCAGCACCCGGCGAACCCAGACTTCATCCACGCCCCCGGAATGCCGGGCAATCGCCCGCTTCCAGTCCGCGCCGTCCAGAACCATGTGAATATGACAATCGCACCGCACGGGAAAACACTTCCTTTCAGGCTCAGTATAACAGATTTCGGCAGACTGTGCAAGCACGGCCATTTTTCATAAGGTTAGTTGACGCTAACCCAATGCTGTGCTATAATGTGGTTAAACTTTCAGAAAGAAGGGTTATTATGATTCAAACGACTGTGCAGGTATCCGGTATGGCCTGTTCCATGTGCGAAGCCCATGTGAACGACGCCGTCCGCAGCGCGCTGAACGTCAAAAAGGTTACCTCCTCCCACGTGAAGGGCGAGACCGTCATTCTGTCCGACGAGCCGCTGGATGAGGGTAAGCTCCGGGAGACGATCAACGCCACCGGCTATCAGGTGGGCGGCATCAGCTCCGTGCCTTATGAAAAGAAGTGCCTGCTCTCTTTCCTGCATAAGTAAACCCCATATTGGAAAAGCCGACAGCGAAAACCGCTGTCGGCTTTGTCTATCAATAGCTCATGCTGAACTCCAATTAAAATCTTTAAAAAAGATAATGCTTATCGACTTAACACAGCACGCTACAAGATGTAGCGACAGCTCTGGTCAAGCGCAGGAATATCTGATTG
>OHER01000043.1_pt1 | contig 59187 bp, 51 predicted proteins | sample 1567381 | NCBI WGS metagenome assembly OHER01 (sample SAMEA3879600, study PRJEB24766) | human gut metagenome | biome: human-associated habitat; feature: feces | place: USA | collected 1985/1987 | reverse complement strand
TCAGGCGATGCCTTCCTGATTAAAATTAAGATTTTAATCAGGAAATAGTATCAGAGGCGGCTTCTTCTTTTCAATAAATGCCTGTGGCTGTACAAGCAGAAAATCAAATCCCATCATTCTTCCGCCAGATCGGCAATCAACTTGACGTCACTGACTGCCAGGGCAAGCTGAAGCTTGTTTTCCAGCCCGGTTTTTTGCAGCATGTTTGCCACATGGAATTTGACCGTCGACATCTCGCAGCCCATCTCCGCCGCGATGCGCGTGTAAGACAAGCCCCGCATCAGATGCCGCAGAACTTTCAATTCCGTCTTTGTAAATTCCGTGCTTTTTGCCATGCCGATCTCAACCGTCGGAGGCGCGTCCGGGAAGATATGTTCGCCCGCCATCGTTTGCCGGACAACATCCATCAAACGTTTCTGCGTAGAGTCCTTATACCACAGGCTGTCGGCCCCGGCCCTCTTTGCCTCGTCCAGAACGGCGCAGTCGATCAGCGAGGTCACAACAATGATTTTGATCTTCGGTTGTATGGCTTTGATCTGACGAACGGCAGTCAGACCGTTCTCGCGGTTCTCCGTCTGCACATCCATCAAAATCAGATCGACAGAGTTTGTCCGGCACACCTCAACCGCCTGCTTTGCACCGGGGAGGGATGCCGTGATCCGGTATCCGTCCTCGGCACGGAAATAGCTTTCCAGCAGACTGCGGATCATGGTCTGGTCTTCAACGATCATCACTCTCATGTACTGCTTCCTCCTGTTCCGGCAGACTGAGCATCAGCTGAAAGCGAGGGCTGCTCCAAACCTCCATTTTGCCGCCTGCTTCTTCTATACGTTGACGCAGCATGGAAAGGCCTCCGCCCTCTGTGATCCTTTCCTTCGGCACCGCGCCGTTGTTGGTCAGGGAGACCTCCGTGCAGTCCGGCTTCTGCAAAAAGAACACATACAATTCTGTGCCATCTGCGTGACGGACACAGTTTGCCGCACATTCGCAGATTGCCAGCGCAATCAGCGCACGTATCCACTGCCTTTGCGGCTCGTTCCCTGTCAGCAGAACGCTGACGCCCAATTCTTCCGCCCGTTTTTTCGCCGCCTCCAGCGGTTCGGATTGCGCCGTTATCTGGCTGGAGCGATAAAGCACCGAAATTGACTGTTCCCACAGCGCCGCGTTTGCGCGAATTTCCTCCGGGTCCGTGTGTTGGAGCAGCACGCGGCGTGCCGCAAGAATACTGTGCCCAATGTCATCGTGCACACGCAGCTTCATCGCCAATGTCTCTTCCTCCCGGATAATCTCCGGCATCTGTACAAGCAGCAGCCGAAGCCGCTCATTCACCTCCGCCAGCTTCGCGTTTTCCGCTTTCAGCTGGTCCTGTTTCCGGATCAGCTCCGTAACGTCCGCGGCAGTGATCTGCGTATAGCGGACGCCCGCTTTTGTTGTGATCTGCTCCTGCGCAAAGCGCAGCGCCTTCCCATCCGGAAAGCGGTAAATCCAAAGGCGCGGGTCCAGACAGCGAACGTTTGCGGGCGGCGAGTGAAGAGCGTTCCGCATCTCCGCAAGGGACTGTATGCCGCCTTTTCGCAGCCAGTTCGCAATGGCAAGCATCCGGCGGTTGATGAGCCGCACCACGCCGTTTTTATCGAAGAAGCAGGCCGCGATGGGCAGATTGTCGAAGCTCTCCTTAATCCTGTCCATACGTCTTTACCCCCTTGCTTTTTCCGGCTCCCACGTCAGATATTGCAGTCCGTCCTCGTCCTGCTCCCATTCCAGACCCGGAAACCGTCCGCACAGCCCCCGGAGCGGCTCCGCCGCCGCGACACAGAGAGCAACCTCTACCCGCTTACCGACCTCTATGGAGATCAGCAGCGCACGCAGCGATTCCAGTTCCGTTTCCACAACCGCCTCAAACAGATCGTAGACCTGCGTTGCCTGCTCGACGGTAAGCTGCCCTTCCCCTTTGACAATCGTCTTGCAGTCGGCGCCGGAGACACTGATATTCTCGGAAGATTCATTGAGGCACAGCCGAAGCTCCTGCACGCTGATTGCGCCGCGCTGCACGCCGACAAAAATCAGATTGCTTCTACGCTTGATGTAGGTTCCGATGATGATGACCTGCCCGAGCAGGTGCCTGGCTCTGTCCGGATCCTCCGTCTTTTGCAGTTCAGCAAGAAGATCCCGCAGCATCGCGATCTGCCGGGCGGTTTGCGCTTCCATCATGTCATACAGGCGGTTTTCCTCCGTCAGCTTCAGCCATCTTGCGCGCTGTGCATTCTCCGCTGCCAGAACATCGCCGGTATCACGCAGCTCATCCCTTGTCAGCTCCAGCTCCTTTCGGATCTGATTCAGCGCGGAGATGTCCTCCTTCCAGAACACCCAGCCGCTGCGCAGCCGGTGCCGCTTCAAAAGCGTATCATCGCCCAGATGGATGGTATCCACCCGCATCTGCCGCAGCTCATTTGGCGGCAAAGCCCCCCGCATGGCAACAGACACATATTGGGAGCAAAATGCCTGATCCGTGATTTGGACAGGCAAACTCGTTGCCTCAAAAAGTTCGTCGTATCCGAGGTTGGACTGGATCAGCCCGCATTGAATGCAGCATTCAAGGATGCTCGCAAAAATCAGGCACTGCGACACCGTTATATCGCCCGCAAGCACCCAGACCCAATAGACTTTTTTAACATACGCGCAAGCATAGGCCAACGAAAGCGCAAGCGGAACCAGCGGCAGCCAGCGAATTCTCCTGCTGCGTGGGATGCGGCAGTTTTTCGCCATCGAAAGAAACGCGAACCCCGCGCACAGGGCCTCCCAACCCAGCACAAGGAAATAGCCGCCCTCATACCGATACTCCCGATCCGATAAAACGCCGGACGGGAAGGAAAACACCTGCTGGTGCAGATCATTGGTCAGAACGAGCAAGAGAAGCAGCAGCGTTGGAACATACAGAATCTTGGTCCATCGCGGCAGCCGGAAATCCTCTCCCTTGCCCAGCGACCGGGAAACGAAAACCGACAGCATGGGGATGAACAGCATCGGAAAATAGTAAAAATACCACAGCCGGCGCTCTGCGTCCGTGTTCTCAATGGAAAATTTGATTGAGCGAAGAAGAATCCACAGCACCATCAGCACCGAGATTGCCAGCAGATAGCGCCGCACCTGTGTCTGCACGATGCGGAGCCATAGAGAGTAGCACCACACGCTGAACAAAAACACATAGATCCCGCTTCGCAGGTGGCTGACAGCCGGAGAATGCAGAATATGCCGGCTTGCGTATCGCAGCCACATGGCAAACGCAATGAGCGCCAACACGCCCAGCGCATACAAAAGGCTCTTTTTTGTCGCTTTGCTCATGCCGCACACCTCCCAGCTCTGCACATCCCTGTGGATAGTATATCATGCGGATAAAAAAAGGCAACACAGTTTTGCACACTTTGCCGAGAGAAACGAGTCAGACTATGGCCGTTGAAAAAAATAATTGCAAACCCTATCCAATCGGCGGGGGCAAAAAGGAGCGATAACGGCTAAAATAATAACGGAAACTGCAAAAGGAGAGAAAGGCGGTGAAGAGCACGGATGCGAAGAATTGTGTTGGATATGAAGGGCGGACTTCTGGCGGAAGCGGTCATGCAGTCGCTTTCGGGATGCGACCCGGATTTTCTCGTCTACCGTTCTTCAAAGCCGGAGGAAACGCTTGCCCTGTGCCGGAACTGCCGTGCCAATGTGTTGATGATGGAGGTCATTCGGCAGGGCATCTGGAAGCTGAGCGAGCGGCTCAGGCTTTGCAGTGCCGTCAGGCAGCTTGGCTGGGACTGCAAGGTTCTGCTTCTGGTGGATGAAAGCGCGGATGAGCTGCTTGCCGCCGAGGTACGGCAGGCGGTGAAGGATCAGCTGGTCGACAATTTTATCTATGCGTCGGTATCGCCGACCTATCTCGCGGGCGTGATCGATACGCTTTAGAAGGGAGCGATTTATTTGCAGGTCGTGATACAGAATATTCCGGAGAATTTGCAGGAATTTGAAAGACTCGCCGCCAAAGGACGGAAGCCGGAGCATATCTGTGCCCTGTTTCTGTGTGCGCTTGCGCTGTTCGACAGGGACAAGGACGCCGGGACTGCCGCAATGAACCTCTTGCGCGGCCCGCGGCCCATGACGCCCTACGATGCGCAGTTCCTGCGCGACCGTCTGCGGGGAAAGCCCTATTTGCCGTTTGCCTATTTTGAGGGCGCGACGCCGGAAAACGGCTATCAGCCGCGGGCGCCATACCGGCTTAACGTGCTGGCAGACCCCAGACCGCAGGATATGGAGCCGGGCTACCTGCGGGTGTTCCTGAAAACGGCAGGCGCAGATTCGCCGCGGCCCATGAAGCTGCGGCAGAAGGCCTCGACCGGCCAGTGGTTTTTGTGGGAGTATTCCAGCATTCTCAGCGGAATCCGTATTCCCGCAGCACAAGACCCGTGGGCATAACAATAGTGAGGAAGGAGATTGATACATACATGGGACTGTTCGATAAGAAATATTGCGACATTTGCGGGGAAAAGATCGGCTTGCTTGGCAACCGCAAGCTGGAAAACGGGAACCTCTGCAAAACCTGTGCCAAAAAGCTCTCCCCGTGGTTCTCCGACCGGCGCAACAGCACCGTCGAGGAAATCAAGGCGCAGCTTGCCTATCGGGAGGAGAACCGGGAAAGGGTGGCGGCCTTCCATACGACCAGAACACTCGGCACGGACACAAAGGTGCTCCTTGACGAGGACGCGGGGAAATTCATGGTGACGCGAGCCAGAAATCTTGCGGAGGCCAACCCGGATGTTCTGGACTTTGCGGACGTGACCGGCTGTAATCTCGACATTGACGAGAGCCGCTCGGAGCTTATGCGGGAGGATAAGGACGGCAAGGAGGTCAGCTACAACCCGCCGCGCTATGAATACTCCTACGATTTCTACATCACCATTTTCGTCAACAACCCTTACTTTGACGAAATGCGCTTCCAACTCAACTCCAGTTCTGTGGACATCACACCGCCGCCCGCATTGCGTCCGGGCATGACGGGCGGATACAACCCGGAGACCAACGTTGAGTACCGCAGCTGTAAGAGACTCGGCGAGGAAATCCGACAGGCGCTGACGCAGGTTCGCAGGGACGTGCGTGAAAAGATCGAGCAGGCCGCCGCGCCCAAGACGGCCGTCACCTGCCCCTACTGCGGCGCGACCACCACGCCGGATGCCAGCGGCTGCTGCGAATACTGCGGCAGCGCGATCGGCGGCTGAGCCGGAAGGGGCAAAAGCCCCGGCATGGCTTTCATACGATTTCTCGATAAAATGGTTAACACCATTTTATCCTGCGAATCCTTCGCAGGCCGCCGGTGGCGGCGAGAAATGTATGGACTTACGTTTTTTGCGGCTACGCCGCTGGCTGCTGAAACAGCAGCCGAATAAAACGGTTTTTAACCGTTTTATTGAAAACCAGTATCAGTCGCAGAACCGTCACAAAAGGATCAGGCAGCACACCACACGTCAGCCACACACTTGATTTTTGAAAGGAGAAAGCACCATGGCAAACTTTACCGACAGCATGAAAGAGGCAGCATTCGCAACCAGTCCCCGTGAATTTGATCTTTCCTATTCCACCACACTGGAAGAGATCATGGAGAAGCTCAATGCCCGCAGGGCGGCGTTCCAGATGCCGTTCCAGATCAAGGGCGGCGTTCCCGGTCAGCGCATCTCGTTTGAAAAGGAGCCGAATGTGGACGTCGGTCTCTGGCTTTTCCTGAAGGACGGCACGCATATCCGGATCCAGCCGGTCATCACCGAGGCCAAGATGTCGGTTGGCGGAATGCGCGTTGATAAGAACAGTGCGCTGCGCAAGGGTCTCAAGGGCGCAACGGTCGGCCTGGCAACGGAGCGCGGCGGCTATATCGACACCGTGACCGAAACCGTGAAGAAGATTCTGAACGGCGAGGAGGTAGAGGACTATGCCTGCTTCTTGCAGCGGCGATGCTGCTCAGCCTTACCGCCTGCGGCAAGGGCAAGGCGGCGGACCCCGATTTGATCAAGCTCGGCGACTACGAGCTGCGCTATAAGGGCGCATGTATCATGGAGGATTCGGAGGGAAACGACGCGATTGTTCTGACGCTGGACTTTACAAACAACGGCAAGGAAAACGCCTCGTATCTCTGGAGTGTCAACGAAACCGTTATGCAGAACGGCACGGAGCTGGCTGTTGCGACAGTCGTTGCCGACTACGAGAGCTATGAAACCGTGATAAGCAGCCAGTTCACGGATATCGCGCCGGGTACGACGCTTGAGGTGCAGACGGCCTATGTGCTGCGCGACCCGACCGCTGCGGTGGAGGCGACCTTTGAGCAGATCTTCGGCAAGAAAAGCGGCAAGATCACCGTCGACCCCACCACGCTCAGCCGCGTGGAGGCCGCGGAGACGGGCATGACGGAGGACGGCGGGCTGACCGCCGCGACCGGCGACGCGCTGCTCGACTGGTGGAACGGCGCATGGTACGGCTGGTGGAAAATGACCGGTTGCTCGGGTTCTTACGAGAGCATGGAGGGGCAATGGTGGGATGTCTGCGGCGAGATCGCCATTGGCGCAGACTATATGGGCACCGTCACACTCTGGGATGAGGACTACACCAGAGCCGACCCCATGGCGCTGGCCTCCGTCAGCCTGAATGAAGCCGGAACCGGCGAGCACGGTACGGTCATGTCCGAGGGCGGCTGGTTCACGGACACGGCACTGGCACATGCGGACTGGATCGTCGATCCCGGCCTTCTGGACTATGACGACCTGATCTGGATCGACGGCGACTACGAAAACGGCGACGACACGTTCCACTACGACATCTATCTGCGCCCCTGGGGACTGTACTGGGATGACATGGACGAGAGCGGCTATCCCTACTGCTATACCGACTGGTACCTGCCGCTGATTGACGCGGGCATGCCCATGCCGGATGCCATCGGGGAAGAGCCGTCGAACGACTTCAATCCGCATGACAGCGCCCCGCTCACCCAGACGGACGCTGCGGCATCCGGCGGAACCGGTATTGTGACCGAGGCGCAGGTGCAAAAGGGCTACGTCTGGATGAACGAGGTCAATAAGAACATTTTTGACGCTGCTTACGAGGACATTGTCGCCTACTTCGGCGTGGAAGGCCAGTTCGTCAAGGAAGAGTACAGCGACCACATGAAGTCAAATTACCGTTACTACAAGTGGATTTCAAACGAAGACGATTCCCATTTTCTCTATGTCAACTTCCGCGAGAAGACCCCGGGCGTTTATACGGTAAGCGGCTTCAACACCAGCGGCTTCTCCGGCGAGGAGGCCATCGCGAAGTATCTCGACACCGTAAAGGCTGAGGCGGCCTAGGCGAACAGGGCCGCGTCCGCCAACGCCGAGATGAAGGACTTCTCCGTGGAAATCGCCCAGTTTGCAAAAGACGATGTTAAGGTCAAAATCATGACGAAGATCCCGGTATCCGGCTGGTCGTTCGATGACGGAAAGCGCAGCCTGGTGGAAAACGACGATCCCACAGCGTTTGGCGCAGGTGCCATCCAGTTTGAGGTCAGGGCAAAGGTGGAGGATTTCGATTATTACAAGGACAGTTTCGAAAACTACAAGGATATCGAGGACCGCGTGATCGGCGGCATCACCTTCCGCGGCCGCACCTATAAGTACATCGGCTACGAATGGATTCAGTATATCGCGCAGCTTGACGACAGCCGTGCCCTTTCCATCGGCCTTCGCAACTTGGACTGCGTCCCGGGAACGATGCCGGACATCATCCTCAGCAACATGTCATTCAGGTAAGGTCGTCGTCCTCCTGAAAACCATATGAAAACCGGCTCCCGCCCCATTTTGGAGCGGGAGAATCCGGCTTTTCGCAAAAAAAACGGAGGTGGTGCCATGAAACGCAAAGCGCTCCGCATCATGGCAGGTCTGATTGCAGAAAAGCGGATTGCGATCACCCTTGCCAACAGCGACCATGCAGCGGCCGATGTGCGCGTCTTGGACGATTCGGAGGAAAACGTCATAAAGGACAGGTACACGATCTATCATAAGCAGTAAGCCTGCGAACATATCCGAAAAACACAATCATACCTGCGCTTGGCGCTGCAAGCTGCCCTTGCGGACTGTAACGCCTGTCCAGGAAACGAGGATTTTTAGATGGCAACACAAGTAACAAATTATCAATGCCCCGCCTGTATGGGGCCTCTCCATTTTACGGGAGAATCCGGCAGATTGGAGTGCGACTACTGCGGTTCGAGCTTCAATACAGCGGAAATTGAGGCGCTCTATGGGGAAAAAGAAGCGAATGCAGTGGAAGCGGCGCAAAACGCCGCCGAAGCGGAACAGGCCACCGCAGACGGCTCCGACTGGGACACCTCCGGTCTGAGCGAGGACTGGGGTGCAGACGCAGGCAGCATAAAAGCGTACTGCTGCCCGTCATGCGGTGCGGAACTGCTCTGCGACGCAACGACGGCAGCTACGTCCTGCCCATACTGCGGAAATCCGTCGGTGATTCCGGGGCAGTTCTCCGGCGCTTTGAAGCCCGACTTTGTGCTTCCCTTCAAACTGAGCAAGGAGGACGCCATCAAGGCGCTGAAGAAGCATTATCTCAAAAAGCCATTGCTCCCATCGACCTTCTCCAAAGCCAACCATCTGGAGGAAATCAAGGGCGTGTACGTGCCCTTCTGGATGTACGACGGCAAGGCCAGCGGAAGCGTCCAGTTCCATGCCACCACGGTACATAAATACACCTCGGGAGATTATGAGATCACGGAGACGAGCCACTACGACGTGCGACGCGCCGGTTCCATTGCCTTTGAAAAAATCCCGGTGGATGCATCCAGCAAAATGCCGGATGATTATATGGACTCCATCGAACCGTACGATTATACAGAGCTAAAGCCGTTTTCCACGGCGTATCTGCCCGGATTTCTGGCGGATAAATATGATGTAAGCGTGGAAGACAGCCGGGATCGGGCGAATCGGCGCTGTGCAGGCTCGCTGGTGAATGCGCTGGAAAAAACCGTGACCGGCTATGCCTCCTGCAATGAAACGGCCCGGAGCATCCAGCTGAAGCGCGGAAAGGTGCATTACGCGCTGCTTCCCGTCTGGATTCTGAACACAAGATGGGAGGGCAAGGACTTCCTCTTTGCCATGAACGGACAGACGGGCAAGCTGGTCGGCAACCTGCCGGTCAGCACAAAGCGGGTGATCGGTCTGTTTGCAGCGATTGCAGCGCTGCTTGTTGCCGTCAGCGTGACGGCGATTCTGCTTATGGCACGGTAGGAGGGTGAAAACATGAAGAAACGGTTATTATGCCTCCTGCTGGTGCTCGTGACGGCGCTTGCCATCTGCGTGAGCGCAGCTGCGGCAGTGCAGACGGGAGCGCAGCTGAACTATGTGACGGATGCCGCCGGACTTCTCAGGGAAGGCGAACGTGCGCGGCTGGAGAAAATGGCGGAAGCGGTTTCTCAGAAATACCGTGTCGGCGTTTACATCGTGACGGTGGAGGATTTCTGGGACTATCACGCCGACGGCGTCTACAAAGCAACCTATACCATCTATCATAACTACACCATGGGCGAGGGGCCGAACCGCGACGGGATCATGCTCCTGCTCAGCATGGATGACCGCGACTGGGCGATGTTCTGCTACGGCTCACGCTGCGAGTATGCGTTCAACAGCTACGGGCAGGAGAAGCTGGAAAAGGTCTTTCTGGACGATTTCAGGGAAAATGACTGGTACGGCGGCTTTGAGGATTACGTCAAAGAATGCAGAGTCTATCTGGAAAAGGCTTCCGCAGGAAAGCCCGTCCGGGCGAGCTTGTTCTATCCGCTCCTTATCGTGATCGGTCTTTCCCTGCTGGCAGCAGCCGCGGTTGTCGCCGTGATATGGCAGAAAATGGACACTGTATCAGAAAAAGCAACCGCGAACGCCTACGTCTCCGCGGGACTCCGGCTTACGGAGCAAACAGATCAGTTCACCCATAAGACGACCTCCAGTCGGAAGATCGAGCGCAGCTCTTCCAGTGGGAGCAGCAGCCAAAGCGAGTCCGGCGGCGGAGGCTCCGGTCGGAGCGGAAAATTCTGAGGGCGCGGCCATGAAAGGAATATGCAAACGGGTAGGCGCGCTGCTGCTGGCGACGGCTCTGCTGTTTTCCCTGTGCGCCTGTGCGCAAGGGAGACGGCAGGAAGAATCCAATGACCAGAAGGGAAGCGCCGAAGCGGTAACGCTGCCCCCAGGGACGGACAGAGAAGCGCCGGAAACCCAGCCGGCGCAGGATACCCTTTCGCCGGAGGCCGAAACTGCACTGGGATGGCTGCGAGACCGGATCGACTTTCCAATGACAATGTTTGGCGCGGCATATCTCGGTTATGTCGGCGGCCTGTTTGAGGAGGGCTTCGAGGCAGGCTTCCCCGCATGGCTGTGGGAAACCAATGAGGCAATGCTCCTCGAATACCCCTTCATCGCTGAGATCGACGAGGAGCACATTATCGGCGGTGCGGGGCATCTGTACTGCATCGTGCCGGTCGACGAGGACGCGACGGTTGCGATCAATCGTGTGCAGTGGAACGAAAAAACACAGACCGACGAGGTCACGGAGGTGCTCTACCGGTCAGAGAGCGGCGAGCCGGTGCTGCTCTTTGCGAATCTTGACGGCGTTGCATATGAGGCCGACACCCAGGTCTTTATCACCGACAACAACGGGAATACCTGTGAATGGGAGCCGTCCCTAGACGCGACGAGCCATCTTGCGCCGTGTATATCGGAAGCTGGAGACTATCTTTCGTTTGACTTTACGGAATATGCCTGGTACAACGCCCCGGCCGAGTTTTCCGCGTGGCTTGCCGACGGCTGGAGCGGCATGACCGCGCTCGGTCTTGCCGGATCGCAGCGTGACGGCATGGGCTGGATCACAGAAACCATGGTGGGGGAAACCAGTCGCTATGCCCATTTCTCGCTGCGCTTCTATCCGGAAGACGAGACAGGCGGTACGGTCGATCTGAATTGGGCATACGAAGGCAGCGACGACTTTACGGAAATGTGGAGCGGCTTCTGGGCGCTTCAAACCATTCCGGACGGGCCGAGCTATGTGACGCTCAGCTTGTCGCTTGTGGGCGGTAAAAACTATGGCGTCACGGACGGCCCGATGTATCTGTGCGAGACGTATCCCCTCCTGATCAGCCCGAGCGGCACAGAGCTGCTGGTCGGCGCGGGTGAGAGCGGCATTTGCCTGCCGTTCATGTCGCAAAGCACAACGGCATGCGTGCTGACACAGGCCGTAGGATAGAAGGCGTGCAGGGAGCAAACTGCTTTGAGGTTTGCATTCACAACTTCTGTTCGGTAGCAATCTAGCAAAAGTGCAACAATTTATCCTTTTCAAATTCAAGATGCGGGGGATTTGAGTTGCGCTTTTTCTACGTTTGGAAAAATGTACGGCTTCGGCGCATCATCCCTCAAATTTAGGGAACAAGGCTGTACCTTGTTGGGACACATTCTCTGTGCCCCGCTATCTTTTCAGCCTCTTCCGGATGCGCCGCCCCACCACAACTTCATATCGCCCCATTCTGCCCGCAGCAACCATGCTGCGGGCTTTTCTGCACCTTTAGGGCTTCATTGCCGTTCTCCACCTCTGTGCGTTTGAAATTCCCACATTTCAAATTCACGGAGGTTTTTTATGTATTACAACACGAAGGGCGGAGCGCGGATTCGTGAGTTTCGCATTGCAAAGAACTTCACACAGGATGATCTGGCAGAACATATGAATGTTTCCCACGGCTATATCAGCTTCATCGAGTCCGGGAAGAGAGGCTGCTCGGTTGATGTGCTGATCGCGCTCTCAAACCTGTTTGGCGTATCCATCGACTACATTGTTCTCGGCACCGTCACATATACCGCGCCGGATTCCGCTGCGCTGAAAGCAGATATTCAGGCGTTGATCGGACAGCTTGAGAAATTCAGGGAGCAGCTATAAGCGATGTTACTAATGGTAAAGCGAATGCTGAGCATTATGGGCATTGTTGAGCTGCTTCGGGCCGCGAAATGCTGCACTTGGTACAATGTCCTGCTGCTGAGTCTGATTGCGGCCGCAGTCTGTATGAGGAGGCTTCCATATTACACGGAGATCCTTTTATTTGTGTGGGTGCTTGCCATTGTGGCCTTCGCGTTGTTTATGAGCCGCATGAAGGAGATTCATTCCATCGGGTTTTGGCACATTCTGCCCTGCGCGTTGATGCTTCCCATATTCTTCTACAGCGCGGTGGAAATTCGGCGGTGGCCGCAGGGGCTTGCCGTTCTGATCTTTGTCACGCTGGGCTGCACGGTCAATGATGTGGGGGCGTATTTCGTCGGCAGAGCGGTGGGCACCCATAAGCTGGCGCCTATCATCAGTCCCGGAAAGACGGTGGAAGGCGGGCTGGGCGGCATGGTCAGTTCCGTCATTCTCATGGGCCTGATCGCTTCCCTGTATTCCCAGTGCGCGGGTGTTGAGATACGGTACGGCTGGCTGTTCCTTTACCTGTTTTTGGCTTCCATCGTCGGCCAATTCGGGGATCTTGCGATGTCAACGATCAAACGGACGGTTGGCATCAAGGATTTCAGCAGGATTCTTCCGGGTCATGGGGGCATTCTGGACAGGTTTGACAGCTTCCTGTTTGCCGCGCCCTTTGCGGTGCTCTACGGCAATATGACCGGCTGCTTCCTGTGACTGATTTAGGGTCTATCTGAAAACCGTCAACATGCCCAAACAGCGGGTCTTTTCCGCCTGCTGTGCACCATTTTCCCTTGTAATACACATAGTATTCCTGCGGAAAAATGGCTTCAGCAGGCGAAAAATCCCTCGCTGCTGGTCATATTCCCGGTTTTCAGATAGACCCTAATAGTATAAAGAAAAGGCAGACATCATGGCGGTTTTCCATGTGTCTGCCTTTTTATTATTTTACTGAACGCCGGAGGTTTTGATCGGAATGCAGTGCTGACTTGCACTTACTTCGCCTGCTCCGCGATCTGCCTGAGCAGGATTTCCTCCGCGTACCCGCAGGCGCGCTCCACGGAGCCGGGCTCGAAGGGGTTGGCCAGATTCGCGTAGCGCAGCGTTTCCAGATAGCTGAGGCTGCCGCCGGTCTTGCAGAGCTTGAGATAGTCCTGCCACGCCGCGTCCCTGTTCTCGGCGTACTTCTTCTTGAACTCCATCGCGCCCATGGTGGTGAGGGTGTAGTTGATATAGTAGAAGGGGTAGAGGTAGATGTGCAGCTTGTGATACCAGTAGCCGCCTCGCTCCATGAAAGCGTCGTCCTCGTAGCGCCGCCATGGCATATATTTTTCTTCCAGCAGGTGCCACTGATATGTCCGCTCCTTGGGCGTCATCTCGGGATGGGCATAGCAGATGTGCTGGAACTCGTCCACGGCCACGCCGAAGGGGACGAAGGTCAGCGCCTCCTGCAAATGGGCGAAGCGGAACTTGTCCGCCTGATTGCCGAAGAACCACTCGGCATAGGGGTAGGCAAACTGCTCCATGGACATGGAGTGGATCTCCGCGATGTCGGTGGATTCGCTGTAAAAGTCTGCGATCGGCTGGCTGCGCATGGCCATGTAGCCCGCGAAGGCGTGACCAAGCTCGTGGGTCAGCACCTGCATGTCGAAAATCGTGTGGTTGAAGCAGGAGAACACGAAGGGCGCCTTCAGGCTGGGCAGGCTCGTCATGTAGCCCGTGGAGGCCTTGCCCGGTTTGTTCTGCAGGTCCATCAGCTCGTGGTCGATCATGAAGTCGATGAATTCGCCGGTTTCCGGGCTGATCTCGTGGTACATCTTCTGGGCGGTTTTGACCATGAAGGCGTCGTCGCCCGCAGGCTCGGCGTTGCCGTCCGGGAAGACCATCTTCTCGTCGTACCACATGACATGGTCGATGCCGAGACGCTTTGACTGGGCGTCATAGAGCTTCTGGCACAGCGGCACGAGGAATGTGCGCACCTGCTCCCGGAAGGATGCGACCTCCTTTTCGCCGTAGTCCGTGCGTCCCTGCTCCAGATAGCCCACGGGAATGTAGTTTTCATAGCCCAGATTTTTGCCCATCTGGTTGCGGATGCGGATGAGTTCGCTCCAGATCTCCTCCAGACGCGGCTCGTTGTCCTCGTAGAATTTGGAGTACGCCTTGACGGCGGCGGCACGCACCCTGCGGTCGGGATGCTCGAAGTACTTCTGGACGCCGTAGAGGTTCAGGGTCTTGCCGTCGAAGGCAATTTCGGCGGTGGCCATGATCTTCTGATATTCGTTGGTCAGGCGGCTCTCCTGCTGACGCAGCGGGATGTTGGCTTCACAGAACAGCTTCTTCTGCAAGTCCATGGAGACAAAGTATTGCTTGCCGAATTCCCGCTCGATGTCCGCCCGGAAGGGGCTGGCCGCGATTGCTTCGCTGAGCGCCACCTCATCGCCGCTGAGCGTGGGCAGTGTGTCCTGTAAATAATTGATCTCCGCTTCATAAAATTCATCCCGCGTGTCCAGCGTGTGGCGGATGTGTGCGATGGAATACTGGGTGAACAGTTCGCAGCTCTCGTGGTCGATCTTAAAAATCAGGCTGCGCAGGGCTTCGTAGCTCTCCGCCTGCCCGACTGCGGCTTTCCATTGGGCGAGTTTTGCCCGGCGCGTCTCCAGATCGGGGCGCTTGTATTCCAGTGTTGAGAATTTGTAATTTTCCATAGTGTCCTTGTCTCCTTACATGATTGATAGGGGGCTAAAATCCTTTTTCGGGAACATTGATTGCCGGCTTTCATCTGCTTCTAAAAAAGCCTGCAGCACATTTTATACATGCCGAAGTCCCGGGTTCGCAGAGCCTTTATCAGCGTGCGATTTCCGGAAACGTTCATGTCGGCGGGGAAGGTATTGCAGAAAAGGTCACAGGTCAGAACGAACACGCTCTCCTGAATGTTTTCCGGGAGGTCTGCGATGCGGTGCTGGTTCAGACGGATTTGCAGCAGAATGTACCGGAAATAGGCGTCGTCCGCCGGAAGCCCCGCCTGGGCGTGCTCTGCCATCAGTTCCTCTGTGATCCAGTAGGTGTCCACGGACTTTGGCTTGCCGTGGGAGGATTTGACGATGCCGGCCTGATTGATGCGGTAGCCGTAGACCATATGTCCTGTGACCCAGACGTTTTTTGCATTGGGGAAAATCAGGTAGGAGAGCAGGGAGTCCTCGTACCAGTAGCCCTCGGGGAAGCAGAGGTGTTCAAATAGTGCGCCCCGGTAGAGTTTTCCCCATGCGTGACCGTGGAGCGTGTAGGGGTCGGATACCTTGTGGTCGGACTCGTAGCGGTGCATGACAGACTTTCTGTTATCATACACGTAATACGCGCCGCCCTCCACCAGATCGCAGTCGTGGGCAAAGGCGGTGTCCAGCATGGCGTCGATGGCACCGGGCAGGAGAAAATCGTCGGAATCAATGAACGTGAGGTATTTGCCGAAAATCTCCCGGATGCCGGTATTTCTCGCGCCGGAAAGGCCCTTGTTCCGCTGGTGAATGACTGTCACCCGCGGGTCGTCGGAGTAGGTGTCCGCGATCGCGGGGGTGGTGTCGGTGGCACCGTCGTCCACCAGAATGACGCGGTATGTATACTTTGTCTCCTGCGCCAGCACGGAGTCCATGCACTGGGCAAGATAGGCTTCCACGTTATAGGCCGGGATCACGATCTGCAAATCGCACTCCGGATTCAGCAGCCGGTTGTCCGCAGCCGCGGTTCCCGTAGGGGGAGGGGAGAAGCCCAGCAGCGTTTCCCGTGCGCTGGCAGAATCCATGGCGGATCTCCGGCTGAAAACCGGCGCGGCTGTGTTCAGGATGCCTTTCAGGGTGCCTTTGATCGCACCCTTGATTGACGATGCTGTCATAGTATCACCTCAAAAAATAGTATATCGTTTCCCGGGAAGAAAGTCAATATCCCGGCGATTGGTTGACATTTTCGGCAGAATGCGGTAGAATCTGGGCAAATCGGGAAGAAAGTGAAGGTGGCGAATCTGCTGCCCGCCATTGTGATCGCGGTGGCCGCGGCGTTTCTGCCTGTTTGATGGAGGAAAATATGGCGAACATTCTGGTATCCGGGCTGATCAACACGGAGACGACCGTGCGGGTGCGGCAGTTCCCGGTGAACTATTACCCCATTGATTACCCCTTTTTCGGGGTGAACACCGCCGTGTCCGGCGTGGCGTACAATATTTCCAAAGCACTGAAAACCTTGGGGGATGACGTGACTCTGCTTACCATGACGGGGCGGGACTTCCCGGCGGAATATATCCAGAGCCAGCTTTGCACGGCGGGAATCGGAACGGACTGGGTCAAACCCAGATTGAAGGAGATGCCCAACTCCGTGGTGCTTTACGACGGCGAGGGGAAGCGGCAGATCTACTGCGACCTGAAGGACATTCAGGAAACGCCCTACGACTTCCCGGAGGACATTTGCCGGGACGCTGACGTGGTGGCCGCCTGCAACATCAATTTTAATCGCCCGCTGCTGCATCAGGCGAAGACGCTGGGCAAAACCGTGGCCACAGATGTCCATGTGCTTTCGGACATCCATGACGAATTCAACCGGGAATTCATGTCCTGCGCGGATATTCTGTTCCTCAGCGACGAGGGAATTCGTGGAGACTACCGGGATTTTCTGCGGGCGCTGGGGGACACTTACGGAAACCGTATTATCGTTCTCGGCAGGGGAGCCGAGGGCGCGGCCATGTACCTCCGGGAGGAAAACCGCATTTTCGCCCTGCCCGCCGTGCAGGTGGGGGAAATCGTCAACACCGTGGGCGCGGGGGACGCCCTGTTCAGCGGCTTCCTGCATCATTTCGCGCGGGGATACCGCCTGCTGGATGCGCTGGCACGGGCGCAGGTTTTTGCGTCCGCAAAGATACGTGTCAGCGGTGCGGCCAACGGCTTCCCTGCGGAAAAGGAAATGGAATCGCTCTGCCGGGAGTACGCGGGGAGAATGGAATATTACGAGGTATAAAAATCGAGGCAGCACATGAAAGTGCTGCCTCAGTCTTCTTCACTCCAGAACGTGTTCCAGACCCATTTGCAGAATGGTCTTCACATGGTCGTCAGCCAGAGAGTAGAGGATGTTCTTCCCCTCCCGGCGGAATTTGATCAGGTGCATTTGCTTCAGAATCCGAAGCTGGTGGGAAATGGCGCTCTGGCTGACGTCCACAGTCTCCGCAATGTCCGTCACGCACAGCTCCTGTCGGGACAGAAGCGCCAGAATATGCACCCGGGTAGAATCGGCAAAGCCCTTGAATAGCTCCGCAATGGCGTCCATGGTTTCCTTTTCGGGTACTGACTGCATTCAGATCCCTCCTTTTATTCCGTCTATTTTATCCCATTTTCTCAAAAGATGCAACTGTTTTTTCCATAGCGTCCCGCAGCGCTCTGGAAATGGGCAGCATGGTGTCCGCGTCCAGCTTGACCACCCGGCGGTCGTAGGTTATCAGGCCGTTCACTTCATCCTCCACGTCGCTGACCTGGGTGTAGATGGCGGCGCACAGACCCTTTTCCACGGCGGGGACAATGGATTCCCGGTAGAGCGCCGCTACCGCTTCGTTCAGAGCTTCTCTCGTCGGGCAGGCACCGTAGCCGTAGGTTTTGTCGGGGTTGAAAATGTGCCCCTCGACCCGCCATGTTTTCCCGCCGAACTCTGATAGCACCAACGGACGAAGACCGTCGCCTGTCAGACGCAGCTTTCCGAAATACTGGTGGCGGCTGTCCACATCGGTGTTCTTTCCACGGAACCAGCCGGAGGTGGTGTCGATGAAGCGGGTGGCGTCCAGCGTGCGGAACCATCCGCAGACGCGGTCGCTGTCGAACTGCCCCCAGCCCTCGTTGAAGATCGTCCAGTAGCAGATGCAGGGGTGGTTTTTCAGCTGGTTCACCGCGTCGGCTGCGCCCTGACGGAAGGCATTGCGGCTTCGTTCGTCCCGGTGAAGGCGCCGGTCGTTCCGCTTCTGAATGCCGACGGTGGGAAGCACGGTGTCCCGGAAATAGCGGTAGCTGCCGTTGTTGACCATGTCCTGCCAGACGATCATGCCAAGCCGGTCGCACTGATAGTAGAATTCCTCCGGCTCGACTTTGATGTGCTTGCGCAGGGTGTTGAAGCCGAGACGCTTCATGGCGAGGATATCGTCGGCATAGCTTTCCGGGGCGGGGGCGGTGAGCAGCCCCTCCGGCCAGTAGCCCTGATCCAGCAGACCGTGGAAGAAATAGGGCTTGCCGTTGAGACACAGACGGGGATATTCGTCCACCTTTTTGATTCCCAAGGAACGGATGGCAAAGTAGGATTCCACCTTATCCTGCGCCGTTTCCAGGGTAAAATGGTAAAGATAGGGGTCGTCCGGGCACCAGAAATGGGGATTTTCCGGGGCAATGGTCACTTGCCCGTGTTCCAGCGGGAACAGCCCCAGCTGCTCCACGCTGACGGTTCCGTCCAAGGGCGGAACCGTGGAGATCGTCACGGACGCGCCGTGATTTTCAATGTTCAGATTCTCTATATAAGTGCCCGGCACGCTTTCCAGCCACACCGTCTGCCAGATACCGGACACGGGGGTGTACCACATGCCGCCCCGGTTCATCACCTGTTTGCCGTAGGGGAAAGCCTGATCGTGGAGATCGTCGGTGCAGCGGATGACCAGCTCGTTTTCCTCCGCCAGCGCTTCGGTGATGTCCACGCAGAAGGAGGCATAGCCGCCCTCGTGGCGGCACAGGTGCTGCCCGTTCACGAACACCTCTGCAATTTGATCGGCAGCGCCGATGTGGAGCAGCACCCGCTTCCGGCGGAAGCCCTCGGGCAGAAGAAAGCGTCGGCGATACCACAATGGCGCGCCTTCTTCAAAATGCCGCCCGATGCCGGAAAGCCGGGACTCCGGGCAGAAGGGCACGGTAATGCGCATATCAAATGTTTCCGGTTTCCCGGATGATACGGCAAAATCCCATTCTCCGTTTAAATTTATGTAAGAATCCCGGCGCATCTGCGGTCTGGGATAGATCTGCCATGGCGTGCCGGAAAGCGTTTCGCCTCTGGGCGTGGTGAGCGTCTGCAGCATGGACATCCTCCTTTTGCCGTCCGATGGAAGTTTTTCCCGGGCGGAACACTGGAATACAGGGTGTTTTGTTGGATATTCTACTTACTAATCTACCATACCCGGGCAAACGTGTCAAGCGAAGCCGCAGACGGCGGACGGAGAAGCGTTCAAATCGACTTTTTCTATTAAGTTTTTACGAAAACTCTTTGCAAATGAAAAGAAATATGCTATAGTATACTGAGTTTCGTGTGACTATCTGCGCCAAGAACACGGGCGCGCACGTAAGAGTGTATCTGAAAACTGTCAAAACGCCCAATCAGCGGCTCTTTTTGCCCTGTGCCGCGCCATTTTCCCTTGAAATGCAGCAAGCATTCCTGCGGAAAAATGGCTTGCTCAGGAAAAAAATCCCTCGCTGCTGGTCATTTCGCCAGTTTTCAGATACACCCTAGAAAGGCAAAAGAGATGCAAGATCTATCGAAAATTTCTGTCGTCCTGCCTTCTTTGGACCCGGACGAGAAGCTGAACGCCGTCATCGACGGCCTGCTGGAATACGGCTTTTCCAACATCATTCTGGTCAACGACGGAAGCAAGCAGGAAAATTTACATTATTTCACGGACGCCGCCGCGGCTCATCCCGAAATTCATCTTATCCATCATGAGGTGAACCGGGGGAAGGGCGCGGCTTTGAAGACCGCTTTCCGGTGGTTTCTGGACAACTGTCCCGAAGGCGCCGGCGTCGTGACGGTGGACGGCGACAACCAGCACCACCCCGAGGATACCCGGGCGTGCTGCGAGAAAATGCTGGAGACCGGGCACTGCATTCTGGGCTGCCGGGACTTTACGCTGGACCACGTGCCGAATCGCAGCCGGTTCGGCAACCACACCACGTCGCTGGTGTTCAAGACCTTCGTGGGCATGACCATTTCCGACACCCAGACCGGCCTGCGGGCGCTGCCCCGGGAGGCAGTGGAGGAGCTGGTGGACGTGGCGGGGGACCGGTTTGAGTACGAGACCAATATGCTTCTGGCGTTCAAGGAAAAGGCCATCCCCTTCGAGGAGAACAAGATCCGCACCGTGTACATTGAGGAGAACAAAAGCTCCCATTTCCGCACCTTTGTGGATTCCTGGCGGATATACAAGCTGATTCTGGCGCATTTCTTCCGGTATACGGTGAATTCCATCGTCTGCGCCGCAGTGGACACCGGCCTGTTCACCCTGTTCACCGCTCTGCTTAAAAAGGCGCTGGAGGGCTTCGTCCTCACCGCAGCGGCAGGCACGGGCGCAAGAGTGATCTCGTCTCTGCTGAACTTCTTCCTCAATAAGAAGCTGGTGTTCAGGAACACCGCGGGTACCGGCAAGACCATGCTTCGCTACTACTGCCTGGCGGTCCCCCAGATGCTGCTGCAGATCCTGCTGACCGACGGCGCGTATGTGCTTTTCCACGTAAAGCCCACCGGCGTGCTGCACACGCTGATTTACGTGGTCGTGATGATTCTGCTTTACATCATCGGCTATATGATTCAGCAGCGCTGGGTGTTTGCACCCCAGAAACAAAATGAACCCGAGGTTGAGAAAAAATGAGCAAACGAAACACAATGCCCGATTATGATCCCGTTCCTTCCCAGCGGGGCGGGGCTTCCAGACCGCCCAAGAAGAAAAAGAAGAAGGGCAGCGGCCTGTTCGGACGGATCGTCCGGCGGTTTTTCCTGGTGCTGTTCACCGTGATCGCCCTGATTCTGGTGGCGGCGTGTCTGGCGCTGAACCTGATCTTCAACGGCCCGTCGCCTGCCGCCCGGGACGTGCTGACCATGTCCCTGCTGGAGCCCAGCGGAACCAAGTGGATCCCCGGCCTGTTCATGGACGCGGAGACGCTGGATTCCATTCGCACCCGGGAAGACTCCAACCTGACGGACGAGTTCTCCAATACGTCTGAAATCGTCATCAACAAGGACGCGGCGATCTCCACCGGTACCGACGAATGGGCGAATTCCCCCGACGGCATTCGTTTTGAGTCCCATTCCGGCGATACCTACAACGCCCATATTATGATCGTCCGTGACCCCAGCAAGGTCTACCTCGGCACCTCCACGGAGAATTTTTCCACATCCATTCCCGGCACCCGTATCGACGATCAGATCGAAACTGACGGCGCCATCGCTGGTGTCAACGCGGGCGCGTTCTTTGACAACGGCACATCCGACCCCTCCGTCGGCTCCGTGCCGGAGGGACTGGTATACTCCAAGGGCGCCTGCAAGTGGACGACCGGCTCTCCCCCCAACGGCATCAAGGGCTTTGCGGGCTTCAATAAGGACAACATCCTCGTGGTCGCGCAAGATAATCTGAGCAAAGCCCAGGCGGAGGAGCTGAACATCCGGGATGGCTGCTGCTTCGGCCCCGTCCTCATCATGAACGGGGAGATTAATCAGGAAGCCTACAACTCCAACTCCGGCTGGAACCCCCGTACCGCCGTCGGCCAGCGGAAGGACGGCGCTGTGGTGTTCGTGTGCATCGACGGCCGTCAGGCCGGTTCCATGGGCGGCACTTATAAGGACGTCATCGACATCATGATCGAGTACGGCGTCGTGAACGCCTGCAATATGGACGGTGGCTCGTCCAGCATTATGGTCTACCGGGATACCTACGGCCTGTTTGGCGAAGCCGGTACCGTGCAGGTGATCAACAGCTATTCCCTGCTGCAGGAACGCCCCAGAAAGATGCCTACTTTCTGGATGGTCGCGCCGTAAGGAAGTGAGGGAAACCATGTATCAAGGAAAATTTGATTCTAAAAATAAAAAGACCGCGGTGGATGTTTCTGAGCTGGTCGCCCAGCGCAACAGCGCACCTTCCCAGGAGCAGCCCCAGCGCCAGCCGGTGCGGGAAAATCCGCCGAGAACCAACCCTGCCCGGACGCAGCAGCCTACCAGACAGCAGAATGTACGGCAGAGCCAGCCGACCCGGCAGCCCAGCGGAAATCGGCCGCCCGTGACGCAGACCGCGCCGGAAAAGCACCGCAAAGGCCCCCGGCTGGGCGGCGTGATCTTCTACACCCTGTATTTCATGTTCATTCTGGTGTTCTTTGTGGCCACGTTCTTTGGCCTTCAGTGGCTTCAGGGCTGGCTGGCGGACTATCAGGCCGCCCAGCCCACCACCAAAAGTCAGGAGGTCTTTGACCAGCTGTTTTCTCACCCCGATTGGGGCGCGCTGTATGACGCCGCCGGGATAGAGGACACCCCCTACGAGGGCAAGGAGCAGTTCGTCTCCTATATGGAAAACAAGGTGGGTGATGCGACGCTGACCTTCAAGGAGACCTCCGCGGGCCTTTCCGGCGATAAGAAGTATTTTGTCCTTCTGGGAGATGAGAAGATCGCTTCCTTCACCCTGTCCGGTCAGACGGCCGCCATCACCGACATTCCCGACTGGGAGCTGGGCGGCGTTGAGCTGTTCTTCGACCGGAGCGAGACCTTCTATATTCAGAATGTGGACGGTCACACCGTCGAGGTTAACGGCGTGCCTCTGGACGACAGCCACGTCATTCAGATCGCTACCACCGCAGCGGCGGAGCGGCTGCCCATCGGTGTTACGGGCACGAGCACCTGCACACAGGAAATTTCCGACCTGATGGCCGTTCCCACTGTCACGATCTTTGACAAGTCGGGCAAGTCCATGGAGGTCAGCTATGACGCCGAGACCCATACCTTCACCGAGCAGACCGAGGCCAACACCATCTCCGACAGCGAGAGGGAAGCGGCGCTGAACGCGGCGAAGACCAACTGCCTGTTCATGATCGAGAAGGCGTCCAAGGCGGACATTGCCAAGTATTTTGACACTTCTTCTGATGTTTACAGTGTGATCGTCAACTTGGGTAACTTGTGGGTTCAGGATAATAACGGCTACCGCTTTACCAAGGAAGAGGTCTCCGATTACGCCCGCTACAGCGATGATTTGTTCTCCGCCCATGTGGTGCTGAACTTGAACGTCACCCGTAAAGACGGCACCACCAAGGACTTCGGGTATGATCAGACCCTGTTCTTCCGGAAGCAGGACACTGGCAAGTGGCTGGTCTATGACGCCACCAACGCGGATGTCAACGCGCCGGTGGGCAAGGTGCGCCTGACCTTCATGAACGGCGATACCGTCCTGAGCAGCGAGTTTGTCAAGACCGACGCTACGGAGCTGGATACCCCCCTGGTCTCCGCTCCCGAGGGCAAGGTGTTCATCGGTTGGTATCGTATCGACAAGTACGACAACGGCACCACCTACACCATGGCCTTCGACCCGGATGAAAACGGCCATGTCACCATCCCCAACGGCACCACGCTGGAGCCGATGACGCTGTACGCTCTGTTCGAGACGCCGTCCGGCACCGACGCGACGGAAGGAGGCTAATATGCTGGCATTACTGAACCAACTGGCGGTCAGCTTTGACCTGCCGATTCTGGACTGGATTCAGGCGCACTTGCAGTGCGGCTTTCTGGATGCTGTCATGCCCATCGTGACCCTGTTCGGGGAGGGCGGCATCTTCTGGATTGCCTGGGCGGTACTGATGCTGGTATTCCCCAAGACGAGAAAAACCGGCATCGCCATGGGCATCGCCCTTGTAATGGGTGTGCTGATCTGTAACGTGACGCTGAAACCCCTTGTGGCGCGGCCGCGACCGTATGATTTTCAGTATGAGAATTTCGGAATTACCATCAAGCTGCTGATCGACGCTCAGCACGATTACTCCTTCCCGTCGGGACATACCATCGCCTCCTTTGAGGCGGCGATACCGCTGATGATCTACGACAAGCGGATGGGTATTCCTGCCATGGTGATCGCCGTGCTGGTCACGTTCTCCCGGCTGTACCTGTACGTCCACTACCCGACCGACGTGATCTTCTCCATCATCGTCGGAACCGCCTTTGCCTTCATCGGAAACGCGCTGGCAGAAAAAATTGCCCAGCGCCTTCCCGCACCGGCGAAAGGGAAATACGAGAACTGAGCTTTTTGGAAGCATACCCGGACTGGGTATGCTTCCTTTCCCTTTTCGCCCTTGCAAGCGGCGAAAAAAACAGATATAATGACAAAAAGGGGGCGGGATGATGGAATTAAGGATCGCGGTCTGCGACGACGCGGAGGAAGATCGGACGTATGTTTCCGGTCTGGTAAAGGATTGGGCGGCGCAGGCCGGGCATCAGGCGGAAATTACCGCCTTTTCCTCCGCCGAGAGTTTCCTGTTCCGGTATGCGGAGGACAAGAACTGGGACATTCTGCTGCTGGACATCGAAATGGGCGCTATGGACGGCGTAAGTCTGGCAAAACGGGTGCGCAAAGACAACGAGGCGGTGCAGATCGTCTTCGTCACCGGGTATTCCGACTATATCGCCGAGGGCTACGAGGTGGCGGCGCTGCACTATCTGATGAAGCCCGTCAGCGGGGAAAAGCTGTTCGCGGTGCTGAACCGGGCGCTGGAAAAGCGGAAGCGGGAGGAACGGTGTCTGAATCTGGAGCTGGGCGGCGAAATGGTACGGATTCCCTTTTATGACATCCGGTATCTGGACGTGCGGCAGAATTATGTGACGATTCATGCAAAGGCGGAGTACACCGTCAAGCGGAGCCTGAACGAGTTTGAAAAGGAACTGGACGACCGGTTCTTCCGCGCGGGCAGGAGCCTGATCATTAACCTGAAGTACATCCGGCGCGTCACGAAAACGGAGGTCAGCCTGTCGGACGGCACGCTGCTGCCCCTGCCAAGGGGCGCTTACGAACCCTTGAACCGGGCGATCATCAAGCACACATAAGGGAAACTCTGAACAAATCGCCTTCGGCTGAGCAGCGGATCTTTTTCCCCAGCCGTGCGGTTTCAAAAGTGGGAAATACACAAAGTATTCCTCCACTTTTGGAACCTTCGTCTGGGAAAAAATCTCTCGCCGCCAGCTCTCGCCGATTTGTTCAGAGCTTCCCGAGGAGGATCGGCATATGTCTTTCTTTTCCAAACAAATCGACAAGCGCATTGCGGCCTATCAGCGGGAGCTGATCGAGACCCACTACCGGGAAGTGGAAAATATGTACCGGCAGATTCGGGGCTGGCGGCATGACTACCGCAACCACATCCAGATGATGAAGGTGCTGGCGGCCAATGGGGACATGGACGCCCTGAAAGTCTACCTGGACGAGCTGGACACGGATCTCAATACCGTGGACACCGTGGTGAAAACCGGCAACCCCATGGCCGACGCCATTCTCAACAGCAAAATTTCCCTTGCGCGTTCCCGGAACATCCCGACGCAGGTGGACGCCCACATCCCGGTGAAGCTGAAAATGTCGGAGCTGGACTTGTGCTGCATCATCGGCAACCTGTTCGATAACGCCATGGAGGCAAGCATGGCCTTGCCGGAGGAAAAGCGGATGATCCGGGTGTACATGGATATGAAGGGGACGCAGCTCTACATTTCCTTCACCAACTTCACCGCCGCGAAAAAGCTAAGTAAGGTGGGCAAGGGCTTCAAAACCTCCAAGGGGGAAGGGCACGGCTTCGGGCTGGTGCGGATAGACGACATCGTGTCCCGCTACGACGGCTACCTGAGCCGCAACAGCGAGGACGGGGCGTTTACCACGGAAATCCTCATCCCGCAGGTCTGAGGAAACCCCAAAAATGCAGTTCGTCACCCGAAATAAGCAATTCGTCCCCAGAATCTTCCGGGGACGTCTTTTTGTGATAGAGTATGCTCACGAGGTGAGGCAAAATGAAAGACAGAATAAAGCCAAAATACAACGCCGCCCAGAACGTGGGATGGATGGTGAAGATCGCATGGAAGGTCAGAAAACGGGTTCTGTTTATCTGTGTCGCCATGGCGGCGCTGGAAGTGCTGTACAACCTGACGCAGCTGTACGTTGCGCCGGAGATATTAAGCTGCGTAGAGCGCCATGCCCCCGTGGGCGAGCTGCTGGGCACCATCGGGTTTTTTACACTGGCGCTGTTTCTGACCATGGGTCTGAAGGAATATTTGCGGGAGATCTCCATGTACCCCAGGGTGGATGTGCGCTCCAGCATCGTCGGCATGATCGCCAGAAAATGCAATATGACCTCTTTTCCCAATACGCTGGACGTGAAGTTCATCAAGCTCAAGGAAAAGGCGCACCACAGTGTGCAGGGCAACAATGAAGCGGCGGAAAACATTTGGAGAACCCTGACGGTGCTGCTGCAGAACGTGGGCGGTTTCCTGGTGTACCTTGCCATCCTGTCCCGCCTGAATTGGGTGCTGCTGGTGGTGATTGCTGCGACCTGCGTGGTGGGATTTCTGGTGTCCCGGTATTCCAGCAACTGGATTTTCCGGCACCGGGATGAGGAAGAGACGTTTTACGCGAAGAAGTCCTACATCCGGAAAAAAGCGGAATCCGTGGAGCTGGCGAAGGATATTCGCATTTTTGGCCTGCAAAACTGGCTGAACGAACTGCTTGACCGCATTCACAACGTATATCTGGACTTCCGGCTTCGCTGCGAGAAGATCAAGCTGCTGGCGGATGTCACCGAAGCGCTGCTCACCATGGCGCGGAACGGCATTGCCTATGCGTACCTTCTTCATCTGGCGCTTCGGGATTCTCTCAGCGTGCCGGAGTTTATCCTGTATTTTACCGCGGTGTCCACCTTCACCACATGGGTCATGGGCATTTTGCAGGCGGCGGAGAAGCTGCATGAGGAAAGCCTCGACCTTTCTCAGGTGCGGGAATTTCTGGAATATCCGGAGCCGTTCCGGTTCGAGGGTGGGACGGCGATTCCCAAGGCGGACGCCTACGAACTGAAGCTGGAGCATGTGTCCTTCCGCTACCCCGGCGCGGAGGAGGATACCATCCACGACCTTGACCTGACGGTTCGCCCCGGAGAAAAGCTGGCCATCGTGGGACTGAATGGCGCGGGCAAGACCACCCTTGTAAAGCTTTTGTGCGGCCTGTTCGATCCCACCGAGGGGCGGGTGCTGCTGAACGGCGTGGACGTAAGGGACTTTAACCGCCGGGAATACTACGGGCTGTTCAGCGCCGTATTTCAGGAGTTCTCCATTCTGGACGTGACCGTGGCGGAAAATATCGCCCAGACCACTGAGAATATCGACACGAAAAAGCTTTGGGACTGCATTGAAAAGGCGGGTTTGACGGAGACCATTCAGAAGCTGCCAAACGGCCTTGACACCCATGTGGGCAGGGAGGTCTACTTAGACGGCGTGCTGTTCTCCGGCGGCCAGACCCAGCGGCTGATGCTGGCGCGGGCGCTGTACAAGGACGGCGCGATCCTGCTGCTGGACGAACCCACCGCCGCCCTCGACCCTCTGGCGGAAAACGACATCTATCAGAAGTACAAGGACATGACGGCGGGGAAGACCTCTCTGTTTATCTCCCACCGGCTGGCGTCCACGCGGTTCTGTGACCGCATTATCTTCGTGGCGGACGGCCATATCACCGAGGAAGGCACCCACGATCAGCTGCTGGCGAGGGGCGGGGCGTATGCCAAGCTCTTTGAAGTCCAGAGCCGCTATTATCAGGAAGGGAAGGCGTTCTGATTATGAAAAAGAAAATGAGTTTCAGGCACGCTCTGTCCGTTCATTTCCGTGCGGCAAAGGCACTGCACGGAGTCAGCCGCAGATTTTTCCCGGCGGCGACGCTGTATACCGTCGTGGGCGCAATTCTGCCCTATGTGACGGTGTTCTTCTCCGCCCAGATTCTGAAGGAGCTGGCGCTGCTCCGCAGACCGGATGTGCTTCGGAATTGGGTCATCGCCGGGGTGCTGTGTACCGGACTGTGCGCCGTCGCGAAGGCGGTGCTGTTCCAGCGGACGGAAACCCTGCTGAATGACCTCTATGGCAGAAAAGGGATCCTGTTCTGCCGGAAATTCTTCTCCATGGACTATGTGGACGTGGACAAACAGGAGACCCACGATCTGCGGACGCAGATCGCCCAGAACGAGAACTGGTCAAGCTTTGGCCTGATGCAGGTTCCGGAGATTTATGAGCGCACACTGAAAAGCCTCATCGGCATTTTAAGCGGCATTGCGCTGACGGTTACGCTGTTCACCTCCCCGGTGCCGGAATCCGCCGGGAAGCTGACCGCTTTGAACAATCCTCTGTTCATTCTGATTCTGGCAGGCGTCATGATCCTGATCAGCATTCTGGCGGGGAGGCTTGAGGAAAAGGCCACCTCCTACTGGAGCTGTGTGGCGGAGGAAGCGACTTTGAGTAACCGCGTATTCTCATTCTTCGGTTTTATCGGCGAACACAAGGGACGGGGCGCGGACATCCGGATGTATAACCAGCAGAATCTGGTGACGTTTTACTGGAACGGCGACTCGGCCTTTGGCGCCACCGGGAAAATCGGGAAGCTTGCGCTGGGACCCATAGGCGGTTATTCCGCGCTGGGTACAGGGGTCGTGGCGCTGATCACCGGCTTTGTCTACGTGTTCACCTGCCTGAAGGCGTGGGGCGGCGCGTTTGACGTGGGCAGCGTGACCCAGTATGTGGGCGCGGCCACCGCCATGGCAGACAGCATTTTCAAGCTGACCGCACAGCTCGGCAATCTGAAAACCAACGCGGGTTATCTGGACGCCACTTTCCGGTTTCTGGATATCCCCAATTCCATGTATCAGGGCAGCCTGACCACGGAAAAGCGCTCTGACCGGCAGTACGAGGTGGAGTTCCGCAACGTGTCTTTCCGCTACCCCGGCCGGGTGGATTGGGCGCTGAAAAATGTGTCCATGAAGTTCAAGGTCGGCAAGCGGCTGGCAATCGTTGGCGAAAACGGCAGCGGCAAGACCACCTTTATTAAGCTTTTGTGCCGCCTGTACGACCCGCAGGAGGGAGAAATTCTCCTGAACGGCATCGACATCCGCAAGTATAACTATCAGGACTATATGCAGATTTTCTCCGTGGTGTTTCAGGACTTCCAGCTCCTGTCCCAGCCGTTGGGAGAAAATGTGGCGGGCAGCGCCAAGTATGACCGGGCGCGGGCGACGAAAGCCCTTATGGATGCGGGCTTCGGCGACCGGCTGGCGGCCATGCCCAAGGGGCTGGACACCATGCTCTACAAGGATTTTGCCGAGGACGGCGTGGAGGTTTCCGGCGGCGAGGCGCAGAAGATCGCCATTGCCCGGGCGCTTTACAAGGACGCGCCCTTCATCATTCTGGACGAACCCACCGCCGCCCTTGACCCCATTGCCGAGGCGGAGATCTACGAGAAGTTCAACGCCATTTCCGGCGACCGCACGGCCATCTACATCAGCCACCGGCTGTCGTCCTGCCGGTTCTGCGACGAAATTGCCGTGTTCAGCGACGGTCAGGTGATCCAGCAGGGAACCCATCAGGCACTTCTGGCGCAGGAGACGGGGAAGTATGCCGAACTTTGGCACGCCCAGGCGCAGTATTATACCAAGCAAACGCCTGACGCTGCGGAAAATTGACGAATTTGCCAAAAAGGGAACAAGGCGTTTATGCTTTTGGGAGATTTTGAGCGCCGTTTTCGGGGCAGGCGTTGCAAAAATGAAGGACATGGTGTAAAATAACCGGATAGACAAACGATTCTGAAAGGCGGGCGTCAGCCCGCCTTTTCATCTTGCTTTCAGGAGGAACCCCAAATGGCAAAATACATCATGGCGCTGGACGCCGGCACCACGTCCAACCGCTGCATCCTGTTCAACGAGCAGGGAGAAATGTGTTCCGTCGCCCAGAAGGAATTCACCCAGTATTTCCCCCAGCCCGGCTGGGTGGAGCATGACGCCAACGAGATCTGGTCTACCCAGATAGAGGTCGCCCAGCGGGCTATGGCGAACATCGGGGCGACCGCCGCCGACATTGCCGCCATCGGCATCACCAACCAGCGGGAGACCACCATCGTCTGGGACAGAAAAACCGGCGAGCCGGTGTGCCGCGCCATCGTCTGGCAGTGCCGCCGCACCAGTGCGTATTGCGACGAATTGAAGGAGAAGGGGCTGGTGGAGGAATTCCGGGGCAAGACCGGTCTGGTCATCGACGCCTATTTTTCCGGCACCAAGCTGCGCTGGATTCTGGAGAACGTGCCGGGCGTCCGGGCGCGGGCGGAGCGGGGCGAGCTGCTGTTCGGCACCGTGGAGACGTGGCTGATCTGGAAGCTCACCGGCGGCAAAGCCCATGTGACGGACTATTCCAACGCCTCCCGCACCATGCTGTTCAACATCAATACCCTCCGCTGGGACGATGAAATTCTGACGGAGCTGGACATCCCCAAGTGTATGCTCCCGGAGGTCAGGCCCAGCAGCTGCATTTACGGCGAGGCGCTGGCGCAGTATTTTGGCGCGCCCATCCCCATCGCGGGGGCGGCGGGAGACCAGCAGGCGGCGCTGTTCGGCCAGACCTGCTTCCAGCCCGGAGAGGCCAAAAACACCTACGGCACCGGCTGCTTTATGCTGATGAACACCGGGGATAAGCCCGTGTTCAGCGAAAACGGGCTGGTCACGACGATTGCATGGGGCTTGAACGGACAGGTCACTTACGCGCTGGAAGGCTCGATTTTTGTGGCGGGGGCGGCGATTCAGTGGCTACGGGACGAGATGCGGCTCATTGATTCCTCCCCCGACTCGGAGTACATGGCGACCAAGGTGCCCGATACCAACGGCTGCTACGTCGTCCCGGCGTTCACCGGTCTGGGCGCACCCCATTGGGATCAGTACGCCCGGGGAATCATCGTGGGACTGACCCGGGGCGTCAACAAATATCACATCATCCGCGCGACCCTGGACAGCCTGTGCTACCAGACCAACGACGTTCTGCGAGCCATGGAGGCCGATTCCGGCATCCGTCTGGCAGCGCTGAAGGTGGACGGCGGCGCATGCGCCAACAATTATCTCATGCAGACGCAGGCGGATATCATCAACGCGCCGGTGCAGCGCCCCCGTTGTGTGGAGACTACCGCCATGGGCGCGGCGTATCTGGCGGGGCTTGCGGTGGGGTACTGGGCAAGCAAGGAAGACGTGGTGAAAAACTGGGCGATCGACCGTACCTTCGCGCCGAACATCGGGGCAGAGGAACGGGAGAAGCGCATTCGCGGCTGGAACAAGGCGCTCAAGTGCGCCTACGGCTGGGCGAAGGATTAGGGTATGGAACTGGAATCGATAACGGGAGCCGCCGTGGAGGAAAAGGCCGTCCCGCCCTTTTTCCGGGAGCTGATGCGCCGGGGCTGCCTGGATGCCGGGGAGATACGCACCGCATCCGACGGCTTCTGCGCGGCGGCAAAATCTCTTGCGGATATTCTCGTGGGGCAGGGCATTACGACCTTTCCCAACGATCGGGACGAGCTGCGGGACTGTGACAAATATTTCGACGACTGGTACTGCTACGCCGTCCCCGAAAAAGGCGGGTACGTCTACAGCCTGTTCAAGCTGAGAGAGCAGGAGTTTGATGCCAAGAACGGCCTGATCGCGGACGGGGATACCCCCGGCGTGACCGTTTCCTTCATCGCTTTTGACACGGACGTGCTGGCGCATTGCCTTTCAGAGCCGACCATGGCAAACCGGAAAAGGCTGAATCAGGAGATAAACCGGGTCGTGGCGGCGCGGGGGCAGAGACATGACAAGACGCTGAAAGCCTATTTTCTCAGCCCGAAGGCGGCGGGACCATACCTGATTGCGGAATTGTACGTCCGGCACATCGCGTCCTTCGCGGGAGACGGCCGCATCGACGTCCCCGAACACTACGCGGAAATTTACAGGAAAAGCGCAGCCGCCGGCTTCCATGGCTGGGCGGGGAGAATCCCCCGCTTCCTTGAGGAAAACAACAAGGCCGCAGGCCATACGGTCTGCGACCATGAGAAAATCTACATCCAGAATCCGGACAGCCTGTCCGTCTACGAAAAACGGGCGATTCTGGCGACCCATGCGGCGAACGTCTCCGTTCATTCCTTCGCCGCCGAGGTGCGCTTCCACGCGCGGTTTCTGACGTGGTATGCAAGGTTGCCCATCCCGTTTCTGAGAAAATCGGCTTATGACAGCGCCATCCGCGCCGACATGACCATCGACGACACGGAGTTCGACGCGCCTGCCCCCTTCTACCGCATGAACGGCAGATGGGTGAAGGCGCAGCGGAAATATCATAAGGAATATGAATGAAAAAAGGCCATCCGCCTCGGTTTTGGGACGGATGGTCTTTTGCTTTGGAGGAAGGTGAAATTACTGCGCTGCGGGGACGGGGAGCTTTGTATCGCCGGGGAGAAGGACGTAATCTGCCTGGTCAAGATCAATAGGCTTCTCAAGGCATTGATTCAGAATGTTTACCCGGCTCCCATCCTTCATTACGACACAGGCTATGGTGCCGTTGAAGCCGAAGAAGTCCGCATAGGTCTTTTCTCCCGTGTCTGCCGTCAGGGAAATGCTCTGGCTGCGAAGCTTCACGGAGGTGACCGGGAACGCTTCCAGACAATCGGTTCCGTCCTGCCCCCAGCCGGTGCTGGCTTTCAGGGTGATGGGTTCGGGCAGCAGCTCAATCTCCCGATAATTGGTGCAGTTCTCGTCAATGGTGATAGAAAAATGCCATTCACCCTCCGTAAGCACACGGGAGGTCGGCAACCATTGATCCACATACAGGTCGGTAATGTCCAGATTCCATGTGGCGCCAAGCTCGAAGGGACGCAGGCCGTCTTGGAAGGATACGGTGAATTCTGCTACCAGATCTTTGGTATTCGCAAGACCGTCACCGTCCGTCACATCGTTGAAAGCTCCGCTGCCGCCCATGGATTCTCTGTCGGGTGTGCCGAAGAACATTCCGCCATCGCTGATATTCAGACTTTCAATGTCCACATCCTCCGGGGCGGTAATGCCGACGACGACCCGTGCCACGTAGCCGTCGGTTTCCACGGATTTCAGTTTCAGGGTGTAGCCGTTCTGGGCCGCTTCCTGAGGCGGCGCGGCCTGTGCGTCCACGTCGGCCTGGGTGGGGATGTTCGGCTGAATGGCAAAGTCCAGAGCGTCGGCCACCATGTCCAGCTGCGCATCTGTCATGTGCAGATATTCGGCGGAAACCACACCGGCATCCTCGCTGAGAAGTTCCGGGTTCACGTCCAGCCATACGGTCATCAACGCGTCTCCCCGGTCACAGATGATATAGCCCCGCTCCTGACTGGGGGAGGTCAGGATCAGTACGGTGTTCCCGGCGGAGGTGGTGTAGTTTCGCTCCACCCAGTCGCCGCTGTCCTCCAACGTGAAATAGTCCCGGCTGAAGGTGTCCTGCCGGTTCCAGTAGAGTGCGCCGCTGGTGTAGGTCACTTCATAGCCCCGATCTTCCGGGAAGGCGAAGCGCAGCAGAACGAAGAAGTTCCCGCTATCACGGCAAAAGCCCTGATCGACATCAATGCTGACGTCCTGACTGTTCCGCACGAACCGCTCCACGCCCAGCGCGTTGCACAGATTCCGGGTGGTGCGGAATGTCAGCGCCTGCCCCTCCGGCTTTAAGCCGTATTGCTCCGCCAGCTCCTGCGCCTTGGCGTTTAGGGCATCGCTGTAGCCTGTCCAATCGCCGCTTTCGGATTTGTTCGCTCTGAGTTCCGTCTCGTAGGCATAGAAATCCGCGCACGCCTTATAGGCGTTGGAGCCTTTCAGACCGGCCATGCTCAGGGTGGTGGTGTCAACGGTGTGGGGGTCCTTCACGTACACCCCGTCTACCAGTGAGTAATCCCGCTGGTCGGTGCCGCTGCTGATTTTCACATGCTCCATTTTCAGCACATACACCGCCGCGCACCCCACCAGCAGCAGCGCAAGGGCGATCACCGCCGCCAGCAGAAAGGGTCTGCGGATGCGGTGGGCTTTGCCGGCGCCGCCGGAGACGGTTTCCGTCTCCGCTTCTTCAATGTACTTCCGGCTGATGTAGCTCAGCCCCAAAAAGATTTCCTGTCCGTTCATACGTAAATTCCCTCCTGTTCCAGAAATAAGCGGAGCTTTTCCTTCGTCCGGCTCAACTGCATTTTGACCTTGCTTTCCGTCATGCCATATCGGGCGGCGATCTCGGGGACGGAGTCCACGTACCAGTACCGCCGCAGGAAAATCAGGCGACTGTCCTTTGGCAGACTTTCCAGAAATAAGTCCAGCAGCTTGCCCAGCTCCTTTGCCTCCATCTGCCGCTCGTGAACGGTATCTGGGATGCAGTTTTCCATCTCCTCGGTGAGGGGAACGACCTGGGCGCGGCGCTTGGCGGCCTGCTTCCAGTCCACGCGGTTCAGGGAGAGGTGACGGCAGATCGAGGCCAGAAACGCAAAGAAATACTTTGGACGCCGGGGCGGGATGCTTTTCCAGACTTCGGCATAGGTGTCGTTGACGCTTTCCTCGGCATCCTCCCGGTTTTGCAGGATATTCTTTGCCAGTGTGTGCAGCCGTTTGCCGTAGGCTGTATCCGTTTCCCTTATGGCGTCCTCGTCCCGGGCAAAATACAGGTCGAGGATTTTTGCGTCTTCCATTTGAGGGTCACTTCCTTTCTTTTTGTCCTTCACCCTGATAATAAGTTTTTACCACACAAACGTCACATTTTGGGGAAAATTTTTTTTCGGAACAGGAAAAAGCCGCCCGGCGGGGCGGCTTTTTATACTATGGAACCTCTGAATAAATCGTCTTCGGCTGGCGGCGCTTACCAGGCGGAGGGCTTCAGATCGCCTACATAGACCACGTCCCGAATCTCGATAACGACGTCCGTGGGGTCGCCCGGGTTCGTCGTGACCGTGGTGATGCTGTCCGGCGCGTAGGCAGTGGCACGCCCTTTGTCCCGATTCGGGTCGTGATGATAACCCGCCGGTGGATTTTCGGTGGGGGTATGGCCGTTATCGCCCTGCTCCACGAATTCCGTACCCTCCGGGGTCTTGTTCTCGAAGCGGATGTTCTTGACGATGTCCTTTCCGTCGGGATCCGAGGAAAGACGGATGGTGGGGAACATCTTAGCCGCTTCTTCGCTGTGCCCCGCCACGTTTATTGAGGTATCACTGTGCGCAGCGTTCGTGGTCTTCTCGGCGGCATCCAGTGCTTTGTAGGTCGTTCCGGGGGTGAGCGAAGTATGGTTTTCGTCCCTGATATCAAAGCTCAGCGCACTGCTGGGGTCTTCACTATCCAGCGTCAGATAATAGCTCACGCCGTTGTCAAGATCCTCCTGGCTGTAGGCAACGCCAATGAGGAAGGTCGAAACCGTGACCCGGCCAAGGGGAGGCTGCTCCTGATTGTCTCCCGGAGCGGCCGAGTCGACCGGATAGGACGTGGCACCCACATAATATACGTGAACCGTTGTTACCGAGGGGCGTGGGATGGCGGAATCCTCGTAGGGATCCAGATGGCTCGCGCCCTTTGCTTCAACCGCCACCTCACCGTCACCGGCTGCGGGAGCGGCGTCAGTGCTGTCCTTCGCCGCAAAGCCCGCAATGCGGATGATGAGCTTTCCTTCCCCGGCGTTTGCCAGCGTAAAGGAATCGTTCAGCGAGACCCCGACACCGGCGGTGCTGAGGAACTGGGCGAGGGCTTCCTCCTTGCCCGGGGCTTTCAGCTGCCCGTTTTCGATTTGCAGATCGGACACGGCCAGACCCAGCGTCTGGAGCGCGTCGCCGTTTTCCCGCACCAGCTTGGCGGCGGCAAGGTCTTCCAGACGGACATAGACACGGCCATTTTCCAGCTTGGGCGCGTAGGCGACGCCCTCAAGGGTAATGGCTTCTTCGGTCAGCTCGTGGGCGTCCACAGACGCGGGGTTCGGCAGGCCGTGGCCATAGCGAACCCATTCCACAGGCAATTCGTTTTCCTCCGCAAAGGCAGCCATCGGGAGGATGAGCAGCAGAAGACAGCACATCAGCAGTCTTCTCAAGTGGGTTTTCATGTGTTATCCTTCCTTTCCTTCCCCGTGGGGGATTGATGTAAGACCATTATACAGGAAGCGGCGGCGGAAAGCAAGAAGAAAATGGTATATATACCATTTCTTAAGAAATAAAGAATGTCTCCCCTGAAAAAGGGGAGACATTCGGGGATGGTTTTCTCAGCACTTGACCCGCTCGCCGACCCGGCAGTATACCAGATACCCCGCCGCGGCGGCGACGGACAGGGCGTAAACCACCGCGATCAGGACAAAAGGCAGCTTGACGTGGATGGCGTACAGGAATCCCGCCAGCAGGGAGCCGATGATGCTGCCGAGGGATTTGGTCGCGTTGTAGAAGCCCATGACCAGATTCTTTTGAGCGGGGTCTGCCCGCGTGGCTACCATGTCCTGCAAAACGGGGACGCTGACGGAATACCCGGCGTACAGCGCGATGCCGCAGGAGAGGAAAACGGAAATCTGCGGCGCGAAGACAGTCCCCAGCGAGGCCAGCGTGCAGACGGCCACCAGCACCACCGTGGATTTTCCGGTGTCGGCCTTGCGGATGATCCACAGGCACAGCGTCATGTTGAACAGGAAGGAGATGAAGCCCACCACGGCCTTGATGATGCCGTTATAGGCGGAGGTCAGCCCCAGCTGGTCTTTCAGGTAATAGTTGAACACCTGATCGAAGCAGGTATTTCCCAGATTGATGAGAATATTTACCAGAAACAGAAGGACAAAGGCGGTATTCATGAAATATTTGCCGTCCCGGAAGGAGTCGAAGGGGTTGCTTTTGGCGGCCAGCTCTTTGATGGACACCTTTTCGGTGCGTTCCGCGTCCGCCACACAGCACAGCCGGAACATGATGCCGCAGACGAACAAAGTAGCCGCTTGCAGCAGGAAGGTGGCGCGGATGGAAAATTCCCCAACCACGCCGCCGATCAGGTAGCCGAAGGCGCCGAACACCGAATGGAGGGTAGCGCTGTAGGTCAGGTATTTTGCCATATCCTCCGGCCTTGCCACGTTGACCACATAGGTCAGCATGCTGACGAACACGCCGCCGATGAACACGCCTGCCAGAAGCCGCACAAAGAGAATGCCCGCCTGCGTGGTGGAATAGGCGAACCCCAGCTGCGCCAGCGCGTAGCCGACGCAGCAGATGAGCAGGGACTGGCGGGAGGAAATGAACCGGTTGATATTGCCCCAGGAGGGGGACAGGGCGAAATTGGCGATCATCATGACCGCCAGCATCAGCCCGAACATATAGTCCGGCAGACCCAGCTCCTGAATGATGGTGGGCGTTACAGGGTGCGCGAAATTGGACGCAAGGTGGAACAGCGCCATTGCCACGAAAAACAGAAGAAAGCGGGTTTTATATTTCATAAATACGGCCCCAATCGGTCATTCCAGCGTGATGGTCATTTCATTGCGGTAGGTTTCGCCAGCGGGCAGGTGGATCATGTGTTCCTGCTTGGCAAAGTCCTCCACGAAGGCGCTGTGAGAGGGGAGACTCACCCACGGCTCAATGCAGACGTAGGGGGCATCGGTTTTGGGCGCGTGCCACAATCCGACGAAGGGCATGTCCGGGAAGGACACCGTGACGCTGCGGGAAGACTTGCCAGAGCGCAGGGTCAATTCGCGGCTGACATTGCCCAGCACTACCGCGTCCAGATCGAACAGCGCATGGGTCAGGGGGATCGTGCGGCCGTTTTTCAGAGGATAGGGAGATTTGGTGCCGGCAAGCCGGTAATTGGCGGGGTCCATATCCACCCGCACGGGCTGGCAAGGCTCGGCAAAGTCCAGCTCCCAGTCCTCGAAGGAACCCTCGCCGTTCAGGGGAACATTGAAGCCGGGGTGCCCGCCGATGCCGAAGTACATCTCCCGGGAATCCCGGTTTTCCACCAGACAGGTCTTGCGGATCTGATTTCCCCGGAGAGTGTAGCATACGTGGAAGGCAAAATGGAAGGGGTACATGGAAAGGGTCTTCTCGTTGCTTCTCAGGGTGAAGCGGATGGAAGAGTCGGTTTGTTCGGTCACGGCAAAGTCCGTGCCGATGCAGAAGCCGTGGATGGTCATGGGGTAGGTCTTCCCGTCCAGCAGGTACTGCCCGTCGGTCAGGCGGCCGACGTAGGGGAACAGGTTGGCGTCCCGCCGCGCCCAGTATCTGGCGTCGCCCTGCCAGAGGTATTCGGCGCCGTCCTTGACGATGCTGTGCAGAACGGCACCGCAGGCGTCGAGAGTTACGGTCAGGGTGTCGTTGTGAAGGGTATACAGGTTCATAAAATGTCCTCCTGAAAAGTGATGGGATTTGTGTAACCAGTATAGCGTGAAAGGCTGCACTTTGCAAGATTTTGTGAAAAGTATGAAAAAATGCGTAAGAAAGGTATATGTGGGTCGGCGGCATTTTTGATTATACTGTAGGCAGGAAACAAAATAACAGGAGGGAATGGAATGAAAAAATGGAACGTGGCCATCATCGGACTGGGGTTTGTGGGAAAGCTCCATTATGACGCTCTGCGGCGGCTGCCCAATGTCCATGTGCGCACCATCGTGGTACACAAGGCACAGGACATTCCGCTGGTGAAGGAAAACTATGACGCGGACGTGGTGACGGACTGCTGGCAGGAGGCTGTGGCGGACCCGCAGATTCAGGTGATCCACAACTGCACGCCCAACGCCCTCCATGACGAGATCAATCTGGCGGCCATCGGGGCGGGGAAGCACCTGTACGCGGAAAAGCCCATGAGCCTGACCACCGCCGGGGCGGAGGAAGTGCTGGCTGCGGCAAAGGCCGCCGGAATTGCCCATGCCATCAATTACCAGTGCCGGATGAACGGTGCGGTGCTGGAAATGCGGGCGCGGCTTCGGCGGGGACAGGCAGGCCGGCCGCTGTACGTGGGAGGACAGTATTTGCAGGAGTCCGTGGCGCGGAAGACCGACTACACCCCCCGTCGGATTCCGGAGACCTCGCCCGCCCGTGCGCTGCTGGATATTGGCGTTCACTGGGCGGATACGGCGGGCTTTGTGATGGGCTGCCCCATTTCCAGAGTGTACGCGAAAATGTACACCCACCATCCCATCCGTATTGACCCGGAAACGGGGCGGGAGATCGTGGTGCGCAGCGACGACACCACCTCCGTCATGGTGGAGTTTGCCGACGGCACCCCCGGCAGCGCTCTGTTCTCCAAATGTATGCTGGGACACAAGAACGACCTGCGGGTTTCCGTCAGCGGGGATGAAAAGGAGCTTGCGTGGCACATGGAGCAATGCGACCGGCTCTGGGTAGGCCAGCGGGAGCGGGGCAACGAGAGCGTCTATGTGGACAGGAACACGGCTCTGCCCGAGGTACACCCCTACATTCATCTCCCCGCCGGACACACCCCCGGCTGGATGGATGCGCTTACGAATGCCATGCAGGCGTTCTATGACTCCCTGAACGGGGAAGCCTACGCCAGAGAAAAAGTGCCCTATGCCACCTTGGAAGACGGCGTTATGGGCAATCGGTTCGTGGACGCCTGTCTGGAATCCGCACGTCAGGAGCGCTGGATTTCTCTATGATTCGTGCATTCGATAAAGGAAAGTGTAGATTGCATATATTGCAAAACGGCGAAAACACAGCTACAATAAAAACAGCAAATGGGCAATATGCTCAAAAATAAATTTTGGGAGGTTACAATATGGCAGACTACCGTACCATTCCCGCCGCTGAGCTGGGCAAGGGCAGCAACATCAAAGTTGAGCTGTGCGAGACAGAGGTGGACCTTTATTGGAAAATGGCGATCGAGGTTCTGGAGCTGATTCAGGAGAACAACGCCAAGGGCGAAAAGACCGTTATGATCGTTCCCTATGGCCCTCTTGGCCCCTACGCCCGGCTGGTGGAGCTTATCAACAAGCACCGGGTCAGCCTGAAGAACTGCTGGTTCATCAACATGGACGAATATCTGGATGAGAACAAGCAGTATCTGCCCAAGACCGACCCGCTGTCTTTCCGCGGCGGCATGGACCGGATCTTCTACGGTCTGGTAGACCCCGAGCTGCTCATGCCGGAGGAGCAGAGAATTTTCCCCGAGCCGGGCAACGAAGGCCGCATCTGGGAGACCATCCAGAAGCTGGGCAAGCTGGATATGTGCTGGGGCGGCGTCGGCATCACGGGACATATCGCCTTCAATGAGCCGCCGGAACCCGGTGAGGTGTGCACGGACGAGGAATTCCTCCAGCGCCCCACCCGTGTGCTGAAGCTGGCACGGGAGACCAAGACCATCAACGCGTTCATGAATGCGGGCGCCGATCTGGACGCCATTCCCGACTGGTGCATCACCGTCGGCATGAAGGAAATTTTCCATGCCCGGAAGGTTCGTATGTGCATGCCCCGTGACTGGAATGCCGCCATGCTGCGCAAGGCGCTCCACGGCCCCGTCAGCTGCAAGGTTCCCGTGTCCCTGTTCCAGAATCACGGCGACGCCAAGATCTACGCCATCGCGCTGGCCGCTACCACGCCCGTGATCCCGGAGATCCGCGTCTACAATAAGTAAGATACATAAAAATATGGCAGGGCGCTATCCGGTGCCCTGCCACTTTTCAAAGGAAGCTCTGGTTCAATCGGCGAGAGCCGGCGAAAAAGATTTGCTGCTCAGCCGAAGACGATTGATTCAGAGGTTCCCAAAGGGAGAATGGCTATGAACAAAATCTGGATCGGCAACGGCCAGCTGGTCTTGCCGGACAAAATCGTCTCCGGCGGCTCCGTGCTGCTGGAGGGAAAGAAGATCGCGGCCGTCAACGTGCCCTGTCCGCCGGATGCCCGGCGGGTGGATGTGGACGGAAGCTATATTATGGCGGGCTTCGTGGATATCCATGTCCACGGCGGCGGAGACTCGGACTTTATGGATGAGGACGCTTCGGCGTTCCCAACCATTGCGAAAGCCCACTGCGCCCACGGCACCACCGCCCTGTGCCCCACCACCATGACCTGCGCGGATTCATTGCTGGAAAAGACCATCGACCTGTTTCTGGAAGCGGACAAGGAGCCGGAAAACGGTGCGGAGCTGCTGGGACTGCATCTGGAGGGCCCTTATTTCTCCGCTGCCTCCAAGGGCGCACAGCCCATTGGGGAGCAGCGTATCCCTGAGCGGGAGGATCTGGAGCGGATACTGCGGCGGGCGAAGGGAAGCATCCTGCGCTGGGACGCCGCGCCGGAGCTGCCGAATATGGAGCTGTTTGCCAAGGTCATGGCGGAGAACGGGGTGCTTGCCTCGCTGGCGCACAGTGCGGCGACCGCGCCGGAGGCATTGCGGGCCTTTGACTGGGGATTTTCCCATGTGACGCATTTCTACAATGCCTGTACGACCTTCCACAAGAAGAACGGTCTGGTTTATTCCGGCATTGTGGAGGCGACCTACCTGCGCGATGATGTGACCATTGAACTCATCGGCGACGGACGCCACATTCCACGGGAGTCCATGCTGCTGGCACTGCGCATCAAGGGCGCGGACTCCATCGCTCTGATCACGGACGCCATGCGGGCGGCCGGTGTAAACTGCGAAAAATCCGTGCTGGGTGCCAGAACCACCGGCGTACCCGTGGTCATCCGGGACGACGTGGCGCAGCTGCCAGACCTCAGCTCTTACGCGGGCAGCATTGCCACCATGGACCGGTGCCTGCGCACGGCGCATGTGCAGTACGGAATTCCTCTGCCGGAGGTCAGCAGAATGCTCTCCCTGACACCGGCGAGACTCTGCGGCGTTTCCGACCGCAAGGGTTCGCTGGAAAAGGGGAAGGACGGGGACGTGGTCGTGCTGTCCGGGGATTTCCAGGTGCAGCAGGTATACGCCCGGGGCGGCCGGTGCGTATTTGAGACGTGAAGAACCTTTATATATTATCCATTGTATAAGATGCTGAAAAGAATAAGTTCTATATAGGGAATCGTAGGTAATGTTGATTGCAATTGTGGACGATTTGCTCTATACTATGGCCATAGCAGGTAAGCAGATTGTGAAATTTGCTGTAGTCGCGCAACTGCTAATCAATCAAACTGAGGAGGAACACAAATGAAAAAACTGTTCGCACTGCTTCTGGTGGCCATCATGGCGCTGAGCATGGTCGCCTGTGGCGCAGATAAGACTGCAACCACCGAAGCCCCCAAGACTGACGCTCCCGCTGCTCCCGCTGCCACTCAGGCGGAGACGACCGTGTCCGACGAGCCTGTGACCATCCACTGCCTGCACTACATGGTCGAGGGCAACAAGTCCGCCGGCCTTGAGAAGATCCAGGCCGCGTTCTCCGAGAAGTACCCCAACGTTACTTTTGAAAACAGCGCATACTCCCAGGGCACTGACTACTTTGCACAGCTGCAGACCGCGATCGCTTCCGGCGATATGCCCGAGATCATGATGGGCAACCCCGGCCTGTACACCGACCTGATCGAGGGCGGCTACGTCATGGACCTGACCGGCAACGCCGTTATCGAAGGACTGGGTCTGACCCAGGCCGACATGGGCGACGTGTCCTACCAGGGCAAGTGGTACGCTTTCCCCGTGGACTTCAAGACCTGGGGCGTTTACTACAACAAGGACATCTTTGCTGAGCTGAATCTGGAAGTTCCCACCACCCAGACCGAGCTGCTGGAAGTCTGCAAGGCTCTGAAGGCCGGCGGCTATGATCCTTGGGCACAGTGGTATGCCGACGGCGCCTCCGTTGATATCGAAATGCGTCCTGTCGTCTGGACGGAAGCAATCCAGAACGGTGACAACGATATGTTCGAGAAGCTGATGAGCGGCGAGAAGAAGGTTGCTGACTATCCCTACTTCGCCAAGGGCCTGGAAGCCTGGGGCGCTCGTATGGGCGACTGGGCGCGCAATGACGCCACCTCCAACAAGCAGTCCGACGCCAACGAGATCTTCCTGTCCGGCCAGGCCGGTATGCTGTACCAGGGCACCTGGAACTACGGCTCCATCGAAGACCTGAAGTCCGACGACTTCAACTTCGGCTTCTTCTTCGTTCCCACCGACGACTCCGGCAAGGAGCCTGTCATGAACGTTCAGGTCGATCAGGCCTTCATGGTCAACCCCAAGGCTGAGAATGCCGACTGGGCCGTCAAGTTCATGGAGTTCTTCCTGACCGAGCATATGGGCACCTGGTCCGATTATACCATGCAGCCCTGCATCACCGGTGCTACCACCGAGAACACCACCGACTTCCTGAAGACCATTCTGGACGTGAAGGCCTCCGGCAACACTGTCGGCTACGGTGAGTTCACCGTTCCCTTCACCTCCGCTTACACCGCTGCTTACCGCAAGGCTCTGACCGCTTACGCCACCTACTGCTGCACCGGCAAGCCTACCGACGGTGTCAATTCCGTGGAAAGCTGCATCGAGTACATGCAGGAGCTGTTCGACGAGGAATTCGCACAGGCTGGCCTGTAATGGCTGATATCACATTGTTCGTATAATTTAAGGGTCGGGTGGGCGCAGTCCGCTAGGACAGCGCCCACTCATCCCTCTTACCAGAAATAACGGCTAACCGGCCGCCACCATGAGAGGTGTGTGTATGCGCAAATTAAATATGCCGAGGCGGCTGTCTTCCAGTGCGGCCCGGACTCACGGCGGAAACATGCTGTTTATGCTGCCGACGATCATCCTGTTCTGCATTGTTGTCCTGATCCCATTCTTTCAGGGCATTCCCTATTCCTTCACCAACTGGAAGAGCATTGTCAGTGAAACGAAGGAATTCAACGGACTGAAAAACTACATCTACCTGATTAAAAACAAATATTTTCAGGATTCCCTGCTGGTCACCTTCAAGTTCACGATCCTGTATATGATCTCCGCGAACGTTATGGGACTGCTGCTGGCGCTGGCCATCCACAGGTCTTCCTGGTTCAATAATATTGCCAGAACCGTACTGTTCCTGCCCTTTACGGTGTCCGCGACGGCCGGTTCCATTGTCTGGTCCTACGTATTTACCGATGTTTACGGCACGATCACCGGTCTCGTCAGCCCGCTGGGTATGCCCGGCCAGATCATTTATGGTATGGTCGTCATCGGCGCATGGCGCGACATGGGTTACACCATGCTGATCTACATTGCGGCACTTCAGGCCGTTCCTCAGGATTATTATGAAGCGGCGACCGTGGACGGCGCCGGAAAGCTGCGTCAGTTCTTCTCCGTGACCGTTCCCAACATTGTGCCCGCGTTTACGACGAACGTGACGCTGCTGCTGGCATGGGGCCTGCGGACCTTCGATATGCCCATGGCCGTAGCCCGGAACGCCAGAGAAGGCCAGTTCACCGCGGTTTATGTCTATGACAGCATCTTCTCCAACAACAAGGCTGGCCTCGGTCAGGCAGCCGCTGTTATCCTGACCATCATTCTGGTGGTTCTGACCCAGATCGTTACACGCTCTCTGAGAAGACTGGAGGTTGAACAGTAATGGCAAGTTCGACGGTTATTGCTTCCCCTCACAAGCGTCTTCTGGACCGGCACACCCAAAAGAAGCTGGCCGGAATCGGCCGGGTAATCATGATTCTGCTGATTATGATTATTGTGGTGCTGCCGTTCTATGTGGCGGTTCTGTACTCCTTCCGCGCGCCGGACGCCATCACGGCCAACCGCCTTGCATGGCCGGAGCATCCGACATTCCAGAACTATCTGCGGGTCATTTTTGAAAATGAAAGCTTCCTGACCGGCTACAAGAACAGCATCATCAACACTCTGCCCACGGTCGTGCTGCTGATGGTCATTACCTCCATGGCAAGCTGGGTCCTGGCGCGCCATGAGACAAGGTTCTATAACTTCATGTACGCCATCCTGACGCTGGGTCTGCTGATTCCCTTCCAGTGCTTTGAGCTGCCGCTGTACATCAACTGGTACAACGCCGGTCTTGTCAGCACGAATATTGGATTCATTGTTGCCCGCGCGGGCTTACAGATATCCATCAGTCTGACGGCGGTCACCGGCTTTATCAAGACGGTGCCCCGCGACTTGGAGCAGGCGGCGATGATGGACGGCTGCAACCGGTTCCAGTGCTTCTGGAAGGTGGTCTTCCCCCTGATGACCCCCATCAACGTGACCCAGCTGGTTCTGAACACCCTGTTTATCTGGAACGACTACAGCACGTCGATCATTCTGCTTCGCAAGAAGTACTCCTTCACCCTGACGTTGGCACAGATCATTTACTTCAACGAGAATACGACCATGCTGAACGAGGCGTTTGCCTTCTTCATCATGGCCATGATCCCGATTCTGATCCTCTATCTGTGCATGCAGAAATACATTGTCAGCGGCATCACCGCTGGTGCGGTCAAGGGTTGATCCCGACAGTTTGGCACCGGCCTCAGGAAAGCCTGAGGCCGGTGTTTTCCATAACAGGAAGTGTAAGGAAAGTAAAAAAATACGTTGCGGATGGCGACAAATTCTGTTATAATACTACAAAAAGGAGGGCGTGCCGTTTTGACTGCCAAAAAAAGGAAATTCTGGAACATTCCGCCGGAAGAAGAACAGACGGGACTGCTCCTGTGGTTTCAGATTTTACAGAAGCATTATCTGAAGCTGTTCGGCGCGAACGCCATAGCGGTTCTCAGTCTGCTGCCCTGCGCCTATTTTATTTATCTTCTGATACAGACTGGCGATGTTGTTTTCTGGGTGGTGGGGCTGGCACTTTTTGTGCTGGCGTCCCCCTGTCAGACCGGACTGCACAGTGTCTGCGTGCGGCTGGTCCACAGAATGCCGGTGTGGGTGAAGGACGAATTCATCAATGCGTGGAAGCAGGAGTGGAAGCCCTCCATGCTCCTCGGCCTGATTCTCGGCGTGCTGTGGTCGGTGCTGGCCTACGGGGCGTATATGGTGGTCGCGGTGGACGGCGGCATGTCTGTGGGATATCTTCTGATGATGCTGCTTGCGGCGTATTTCCTGACGGGGCTTACCCTGTTCGGCTATCAGCAGATCGCCATGCTGGAGCTGCCCTTTGGCACACAGCTGAAAAACGCGGCGCTTCTGATTTTCGCCGGGAAACTGCACGCCTTCTTTGCCATCGCGGTGTGGGTCGGAATGCTTCTGGTTCCCGTGATCTACTACGGTCTGGCGGCGTACATATTGCTGGCGGGCTGGGTGGCCATCGGGGTCATGACGGCGAATGTCATTTTCGCGCCGGTGTTTTCCCGACTGTTTCTGACGGGAGAGCCGGAATGAAAAAGAAACTGGAACACATCTGGTACTATTACAAGTGGTATATTCTGGCCGCCGCGCTGGTGCTTCTGGTTGCGGCGAATTTCGTAGGAGAGTTGGGGCAGCGGCGTCAGCCGGACGGCGTGGTCAGCATTGTGACCACTTCGCAGGTGCCGGAGGAAACGGTCGAGAAGATAAGGGCGCTGTTTGAGACCCTTTGGGGAGACCGGAACCAGGACGGCGTTACGGACGTGGAAGTGAATGTGTACGCCTACGACGGAATGGGCTATTCCGGCGGCAGCGCGGACGACTACGCCGCCGCGGCCGTGCATCTGGCCTCGGAGATTCAGGCAGGGACTACGGATCTGTTTCTTTCGGACGCGGAAGAACTGATGCGGCAGGCGGAACGCTTACAGCGCTATGGTACGTTCCGGGATTACGATATGCTGCGCCAGCTGAACTGCGCCGAGCTGGAAGATTTCGGTGTCTATGCCTTCCCGGAAAAGGCGGCGCTGCTGGACATGCTTCGTTAAGAAAAACCAACGGATGAGGAAGATGAGATAATGAGCTATCGTGTTTTGTTGATCGACGACAATCAGCTGGCGCTGGAATCCATGGAAAAGACCATCCCCTGGGCGGAGCATGATCTGGAGCTTGTGGGGTGCGCGTCCAATGGCGTTCAGGGCTGCCAGATGATCCGCTCCCTCCGTCCGGACATCCTCATCAGCGATATCCAGATGCCGGAGATGGACGGCCTGACCATGCTGGAGCAGATGAAAAATGAACTGGCCAATTCCAGAGTCATTTTCATTACCGCTTACGACAAAATCGAATACGCGGCCAGAGCCATCCGCCTGTCTGCCTTTGATTTCCTGATGAAGCCCGTCAAAAACGAAGACCTGATCCAGTCTCTTGACCGGGCGGTGCAGAGTATGGATCGGGAGAACAGCAAGATCGAAAAGCAGGCGAAGGAGCAGACAATCCTCCGGCGCGCCCGGTTCCTGTCCGCCCTGACCGCCGGCTCCATGGAGGACATCGCCCACGCTTTTTCCGGTTTTGTGACCGGTATTCCCCAGAATTACTTTTTCATGATCGCGGAAACGGAGAGCCATGTCACGGAGCCGATCTCCCGGATGGAGTTTATGACGTTTCCGGAAAATGTGGAGATACTCAATGCGGTACTCAATCACCAGCTGGTCATGCTCTGCGCGATGACAGGGGAGAGCGGCCACTGGCAGAGCACGGCCAGAAGCATTGCCGCGACATTGCAGGAGAATTTCCTTGGACTGACCGTGGCCGTCAGCAACCTGTACAGCCGCCCGGAGGATTTTTACGTCGCCTATCAGGAGTGCCGCTGTGCGCTGCTGCGCCATGACATCAATGGAAGAACGGCGAGGGTGGAGTTTGCCTACGACTTGGAAGGCGACGCGCTGAAGCATACCAGGATCGAGGAGCTGGATCAGGTCTGCGAGAAGATCGCCCAGCACATTACCGACATCGACCCGGAACGGCTGTGGAGCATGATCCTGAAAAAGAGCGGCGGAAATATCCGCATTATCCGAACCACATTGTGGCTGCTGTGTACCAAGGTGATCCGCAGCAAGCTGGAACAGCATCAGTGGACGGAAGAAGCGGACATGATCGTCTACGACATCACCAAGATCACCCGGGAGCAGGAGGCCAGAGACTGGCTTCTCCGGTTTCTGGAGGAAGCCAACAGAAATACGTCGGGCCAGAACCACCGCTCCAATCTGGTTCGCAACGTGCTGGAATATATCCGCGGACACATCACCGACGGACTGGTGCTGGAAGAAGTGGCAAAGAAGTTCTACGTATCGCCCAACTATCTTTCCTGCATCATTCACAAGGAGACCGGCAAGACCTATCGCCAGCACGTGATCGAGGCGAAAATGACCGTGGCCAAGCAGATGCTGAACGATACCCGTATGCGGGTGGAGGATGTGGCCTACGCCGTGGGATATGAAAATTACATCAGCTTCTACAACGTTTTCAAACGAATTGAGCATATGAGTCCGTCGGAGTATCGTTTTCAGAAATGGAACGGAGAACAGTTATGATTCAGGCGTGGAAGGATCTGCGTTTTTCTGCCAAGCTGACCCTGATTTTCTTTCTGGTGCTGTCGCTGACCATCGGCGTGATCACGATTCGGCAGAGCTATTCCTCCTTCCGCCTTCTGGAAGAAAAAAGTCTGGAGGATATGGAAAATCTGGCAGAGCAGGTAATTTTGAACTTTACCCAGACCCTTGAGGATATAGAGAACAGCTGCTATGTCGCCATGATCTCCCGTGAGGTGCCGAAAAATATGAGCGGCAGCGCGACCTATGCCGTTCAGAAATATACTCTCGCGACCATGATCAGCAGCGCGACCTCCTATGATTACATCATGACGCGGAATTCTCAGAGGCAGCTGATCAGTACGGACTTCCGCAATGATATGCCCACTGAGCAGCGCAGTCAGATCGAGGCGGACTGCCGCACCATTCTGGAAGAACATCAGGAAAATACGTTGGGTTCCTGTCAATGGATCCGCATGGACAGCGGCCATGTGTATTTGCTGCGGGATGTTTACGACACCCAGCCCCTGCGGCATAGGGGTGTTATTGTGCTGCACATTCGCCAGCCATTTTTCGCGGCGAGCAGCGCTTCGGAGAATACCGGCTTCCTGTTTCTGGATAAGAACGGGGATTTCCTGACCTATACCGGCACGGAGCTGCCGGAGGGAATGACGGATGAAGTGATAGCGGACGCGCAGGCCGGGGCCCTTCCCAGCAAGAATAACTGGTCGGGCGGCGAGTATTTTGCGGTGTCAGTGGCGGGCAGCCAGTGGTCGGTCATTGTGATCTGCTCTACCCAATCTTATCGAACCGGCTGCCGCCAGATCATGCAGAACGGCATCGCACTGGGCGCGCTGGGACTTCTGGCGGGCATGGCGCTGGTGTATATCCTGACAAAATCCGTGCTGAAGAAGCTGGGCGAGATCAAGGAATCCATGAAGGAGGTTGCCAACGGCAATTTTGATTCCCGCATTGAGGTGACGGATGCCGACGATATCAGTCAGCTGGCCCTTGCCTTCAACGACATGAGCCAGAGAATCTCAGAGCTGATGGCGGAGCTGGTGGAAAAGGAGCGGATGCGGAGCAACGCGGAATTGCAGGTTCTGGAATACAAATACCGCGCGCTGGAGACCCAGATCAGACCCCACTTTATTTACAACGCGCTGGAAGTGATCAGCTCCATGGCGAAAATCAAGGGAGAAACGGAAATGATCGACATCGTTCAGACGATCAGCCGGTATTTCCGCAACATCACCCAAAGTACCACCGACCAGTTTATTACAGTCCAGCAGGAATTCGACCGGTTGCAGAACTATACCCGCATTTATCAGTTCATGCACGGCGACCATCTGAAAACCGTTTTCTCCGCCCGGGAGACGGCGCGCAATGCCATGATCCCCACCATGATTTTGCAGCCGGTGGTGGAGAATTCCCTGAAATACGGTCTGCGGTCTCAGGAAGAGGACTCTGAGATTCGGGTGCACGCCTACACGCAGGACGGAAAGCTGCTCATTACCATCCGGGACAACGGAAAAGGGCTGACGCAGGAGCAGATGGAAAAGCTGGAGAAGGGCGAGACTGCGGAAAGCAGCAGCTCCGGCATCGGCATGGCGAACGTCCGCCAGCGCCTGAAGCTGATATACGGGGACAAGAGCAGCATTTCCTTCCGGAACCGCACCGCCGGCGGCGTGAAGGTCACGATCGAAATTCCCTTCACCTATTCAGAGCCGGACAGTCTGTGGGAGCTGGAGCAGATGGACGACTGGAGCGACTTGGACGAGTTGTGGTGATAGAGCTGCATATATACCAAATCAGATGCTTTCAGGAAAAAGCGTAAGTTTGGTGAATGGTGTAAAAAAGCTTTGGTAGTATAATATAATAACAGGCGTGAAAAAATAAACTTTTTCGTATATTATGGAGGTTTCGCCATGCTAAACTATCATGTCAAGGTCGGCCTGGTTCCCATTCGCAGAGACGTTACGCCCCGCCCCGGTATCTTTAACTGGGAAAAGGCGGAGGAGCGCTGCGCCGCAGCGGTAGCCTATATCGAGGAGCATTTCACTTCCGAGAACGTTTCCTTCGTGGATCTGAAGGGAATCAACGCCGTGGATGTTCTCTACAGCGACAAGGACGTGGACGCCGTTATCGAGCGCTTTCAGGCGGAGAAGGTGGACGCGGTATTCCTGATCAACGGCAATTTCGGCAATGAGGAAGTGGCCGGCGCGGTCGCCAAGGCCATCGGCAAGCCCGTGCTCCTGTGGGGCCCTCAGGACACCGTGTTTGAGGCGGACGGCACCCGGTATACCGATTCCCAGTGCGGCCTGTTCGGCATGAGCCGTCAGCTGCAGAGAATGAACGTTCCCTTTACTTACATCGAAAACTGCCGCATTGAAGACCCGATTTTCACCGAGGGCTTCCTGCGGTTCGTGGGCGTGGCCTGCGCGGTGAAGAACTTTAAGGGTATGCGGGTTGCTCAGGTGGGTATGCGTCCCAAGCCCTTCTGCTCCGTGATCTTCAACGAGAGCGACCTGATGGACAAGTTCGACATCCATGTCATCCCCGTCAATCTGGCCGTGATTCAGGACAAGTATAACCGGATTCTGGAGACCCGGAAGGACGAGCTGGCTGAAGGCGTTGCTAAGCTGCGCCAGATGTACGAGATCGACGACCTGTCCGAGCCGGTGCTGGACAAGGTGTATGCTTTCGTGCTGCTGTATGAGGAAATTTTTGAAGAGTACAACGTGGCCGCCGTTTCCGCGGAGTGCTGGACTGCCATGCAGCTGATGGTGGGTGCTATGCCCTGCGCTGCCTATCCCTTGCTCGCGGACATGGGCTATATCATCGGCTGCGAGAGCGACATGCACGCGACCCTGACGCAGGTTGTGCTGAAGAGCCTGACTCTGGGACAGAAGAAGCCCTTCCTTGGCGAATTCACCACCCGTCACCCCAGCGATCGGAACGTGGAGCTGCTGTGGCACTGCGGCCCCTTTGCCTATTCCCTGAAAAAGCATGGTACCGGCGCGAAGATGGTCAACATGCGTCAGTGGATGCAGGTGGAGGACGGCCATTTCACCGTGGCGCGTATCGATCAGGATCACGGCAACTATTCCATTGCCGTCTGCGAGTGCGACAGCGCGGAAGGCCCCTACACCTTCGGCTCCTACATGTGGGGCAAGTTCAAGGATCTGCCCGGGGTGGAGCGCAAGCTCATCGAAGGCCCCTACATCCATCACATGTCCGAGATCGAGGGCAGCCTGACGGATTCCATCCGGGAATTCTGCAAGTACGTACCCGGTCTGACCTTTGACGGTCTCGATTAAGCGTAAAAACACCGCTGCTGAAAAGCGGCGGTGTTTCTCATATGGCAGCACCGCACAATTGCGTCTGCGAGTCTCAGCCGTCTTTTTGCCCCACTTCTGCAGTTCCGAAGATGGGGAATACATACAGTATTCCTCCATCTTCGGAACTTTGAATTGAGGCAAAAATCCTGTCTGAGACTTCTTGCCGAATTGCACGGTGTTGCCATGTGACAAAATATCCAAAACAGATACTGAAATTTCGTTACAATTATTCCCGTATCGACTTGCAAAATGATAGTTGCTGTGGTATAGTGATGCTGAGATTGTAATAGAGATTCTATTTGCATCTTTTAAACGCGGAAAAACTGAAATTTTATTACATAACAGGAGGAAGCATTATGATTTACGATCTGAAGAAGATTCTGGACATTGGTGAGGAGAACGGCTTCGCCGTACCCGCTTTCAATGTGTACAATCTGGAAACCGTTATGGGCGTTATGCAGGCAGCCGAGGAGACCGGCGCCCCCGTCATTTTCCAGATGTACAGCCGCCTGTTTGATTCCCAGATCGCCCAGTACGTCGCCCCCATCATCCGGGAGGCCATGAACAACATGAAGACCCCCGTGGCCTTCCATCTGGATCACGGCGCGGGTGTTCCCGAGGTTCTGCGGGCGTTCCGCTACGGCGCGACGGGCGTTATGATCGACGCTTCCAGAAAGCCGCTGGAGGAAAATATTGCGATTACCAAGGGCGTTGTGGAGATGGCCGCGGAAATGGGCATCGGCGTCGAGGGCGAGCTGGGCGAAGTCGGCAAGGCCGCCGAGGGCGTTTCCAAGGATTACACCAAGGTGGAGGATGCCGCGAAGTTCGTGAACGAGACCGGCGTCTGCGCGCTGGCTGTGGCGGTGGGCACTGCCCACGGTCATTACAAGCAGGCTCCCGTTCTGGCGCTGAAGCGGATCGAGGAGCTGCACGAGGGTCAGAAGGCTCATCTGGTGCTGCACGGCGGCTCCGGTGTTCCCGACGACCAGATCGCGGCGGCGGTCAAGGCCGGTATCCGCAAGATCAACTTCGGCACCGACGTCTGCTGCTCGCTGCTGGACGGCATCCGGGCGGTCGATCCCTCCATTCTGGCGCTGGATCTGTTCATGCAGGGTCCCACTGCCAGGGTGAAGGACTTCGCCGTCAGCAAAATCAAGCTTCTGGGAGCGGATAAATAATGGCAAGTGTAGTTGGCATCGGCGCTGCGGTCTTCGATATTCTGATGACCGTGGACGCCTTTCCCCGGGAGGATACCAAGCTCCGGGGGCTGGAAACCAAGTTCCAGTGCGGCGGCCCCTGTGCCACCGGACTGGTGGCCATCAGCAAGCTGGGGGAGTCCGCAAGCTATATGGGCACCGTGGGCGACGATATGTACGGCACCTTTGTAAAGGCCGAAATGGAGCGCTACGGGGTGGATACCTCCTGCATGAAGGTGAATCCCGGCCTGACCTTCCACAGTGTCGTTCTGCTGAACGTCAGCAACAGCAGCCGCACCTGCGTATGGAACCGGGGAGAGGCGGCGGCGCCTACGGTGGAGGACGTCGACCTGGACGTTCTGAAACAGGCAAAGTATCTGCATCTGGACGGCAACCAGCTGGACTGCGCCATTTTCGCGGCAAAAAAGGCCCATGAAATGGGCGTCACGGTCAGCATGGACGCGGGCGGCGCTTACCCGAACATTGAAAAGCTTCTGCCGCTGGTGGATGTGCTGATTCCCAGCGAGGAATTTTCCATGAAGGTCACTGGCTGCGCCACGGCCAAGGAAGCCGCTGCGGTATTGCAGGAGCGGTACCATCCCCAGATTCTGGTGATCACCCAGGGCAGCAAGGGCGGCTTTATCTGGGAGAACGGCAGGGAAGTCCGTTATCCCGTGTTCCCCGTGAAGGCGATCGACTCTAACGGCGCGGGAGACACCTTCCACGGCGCGTTTGTTGCGGCGCGGCTGAAGGGTATGGACGTGTATGAAGCCTGCCGTTTTGCCTCCGCTACCTCTGCCCTGAAATGCACCCGCTTCGGCGCGCAGCAGGGTATTCCCGGCTACGAGGAAGTTCTGGAATTCATGAAGACCCACGAGGGAGTTGTGTACGATGGATAATTTGCAGAAATTACAGGCGGCAAATCCCCATATTCAGATCCACACCATCCATGAAGCGGCGTTCCGGCGCTACGGCAGCGTGATTCAGGAGGACACTTCCGCGTTCTGCGCGGCGGCGGAGACCATCCCGTTCCCGGAGACGGGGAGCAAGTATGTGGCTTCGACCCCGGAACTGGACGAGATCCCGGAAGCGGCGCAGCTGCGGGAAACCCACTGCGGCGGTCTGGACGAGCAGATCGGCCTGTGCTGGGGGCATTCCAATCAGCTCAACGCTCTGGAGTGGCATACCTGCAATGAGTTCAACATTGCCGTCCGGGAGCTGGTTCTGCTGCTGGCGAAGCGGGAAGATCTGGACGAGGACGGCCGGCTGAACGCGGACAAAGTGCAGGCGTTTTATCTGGCGCAGGGCGAGATGATCGAGGTGTATTCGGACACCCTGCATTTCTGCCCCTGTGAGGTGACGGGCAGCGGCTTCAGCTGCATCGTGGGATTGCAGCGTGGAACGAATCTGCCCATTGCCCCGGAGCAGAAGGTGAATAAGCTCTGGGCGGCCAACAAATGGCTGCTGGGACACGAGGCGAACGCCGGTCTCATCGAGCGGGGCGCGTTCCCGGGAATTTACGGGGAAAACTGGAAGATCAATCCAATCAGATAATCAGGAGGCGGAAAGCATTGGAAAAGGTAATCAATGGAGTTTCCTGCCGTGTGGTGGAAAAGGAATGGGACGTGTACTTTGACATGGCGCTGACCATGTTTGAGGAGATCGTCAAAAATAACCAGGCGGGGAATGGGGCGGTGACTTAAGAAAACATTGAAGCAAAAGACGGTTTAGCTTGACGGCTATGCCGTCTTTTGCTGTTTTTCAGTTGTATTGTGGGCTTCTTCGATAGCCCGTGTAAAGTCAAATGCACCGATGAAGTTATAGACAATGGTGATCTCCCTTGTCTTGGATTTCTTGTCTGCGTGGGACACTTCGATGCGGTCAATAAATTCTCGGAGAACTGCCGCGTCAAGCTCCTGCATATCCGTGTACTTCTTCACCGCTGCAACAAATGCCTTGGCGTTGGTTTTCTGCTGCTCCTGCTGTTTCAGCTCCTTACGCAAAACCTCTGCCATAGATTTAAGGTTGCTCTGTTCCAGCTCGTAGTCGTGGGACATTTTGATAAATCTGTCATCGGACAGTTTACCCATTACATTGTCCTCATACAGTCTGGAAATGATACGGTCAAGCTCTGCAATGCGTTTATCAGCCTTTGCCAGCGTATCACGCTTACGCGCAAATTCCGCGTCACGATCTCGCATACTGATGTCTGCTGCTTCCTGCATAAACTCGGCTTCGTGCTGGCTCACATACTGTATGGCTTCGCGCAAATTCTTTAGCACGATTTCATGCAGTACCACATTTCTGATCGAATGTGTTGTGCATAGATCTTTCCCCTTGCGGTAGGTGGAGCAGATAAAGTATTTCTGTTCCTCCGTAAAATTGGTGGCGCGGCATTGATACATCTTGCCGCCGCACTCTGCACAGTAGAGCAGCCCGGAGAAGATACCCATATCACCCATCTTGGTAGGACGGCGGCGGGATTTACGGATATTCTGAACAATGATAAATACGCTTTCCTCAATGATCGCGGGCTGGGTGTTCTCAAAGATTACCCAATCCGCAGGATCGTTCCAGAGCTTCTTTTTGCTCTTGTAGGATTGCTTCGTTGTCTTGAAGTTTACCGTGTGTCCCAGATAGTCCACGCGCTCCAAAATGCGGGAAACGGTTTCATTTGTCCACTTGTACGGATCAGCCGTAGGCTTGTTGCTGGCTGGCAGCCCTTTGGAATGAGCATAAGCAGTAGGATTCAAAATCTGATGCTGTTTCAGCCACTTGGCAATTTGCGTAGGTCCCAAACCGTCAACACAGAGGGAGAAAATCTTTTGCACGACGGCTGCGGCTTCTTCATCGACAATCCATTTCTTTTTGTCCTCCGGGTCTTTGATATACCCGTATGGGGGAATGGTTGTCAGATGTTCGCCGGATTTTCCTTTGCTCTGCCATGTGGCACGGATCTTCTTGGAAGTATCGCGGGCGTACATTTCGTTGAAAACATTGCGGATCGCGGTAAACTCGTTTTCTCCGCGTGTGCTGTCTACACCGTCATTGACGGCGATAAAGTGTACGCCAAACTCCGGGAAAAGTACATCCGTATACATACCCACTTGCAGATAGTCGCGCCCAAATCGGCTCATATCCTTTACAATGACGCGTTTGATTTTGCCAGCCTTAATATCGGCAAGCATACGCTGGAAGCCCGGACGGTTGAAGTTCGTTCCAGAGTAGCCGTCATCCTCGTCATAGTGACGGATAGCGGTATACCCATGATCTTTACAGTAGCGTTCCAAAATCTTTTTCTGATTGGCAATGCTGTTGCTCTCACCGTCTAATTTATCCTCCTGCGACAAGCGTTCATACAAGGCGGTTATGCCTTCTTCCTGTGTGTCCATTCCATTGCCCTGCACATAGAATTGCAGAACATTGTCACGAATCACGCTGCGGAGTTCGCTGCTTAAAGCGGTCGGTGTCTGCACACTCTGAAATTGGATTCCGTTCATCATTTGCAGTCACCGCCTTTCGTAGCAATGGACATTCCGTTTGTCATTGCATGGTGGAGAAGTCGGTACATTTGATTGTCAAGGTACAAATCTGTATTGATATGCGCCGCACAATAGTAGTATGCGGTCATCTTGTCTGGCTGCTGTTTCATGTTTACCTCCTGTTCCGGCAGCCGGACAAACAGGTTACTTATATTATAGCATAAAACCTGTTCGCCGTCTGTAGGCAAGATGTAAATTATTTGTGGCTCTTTGCCTGCTGCATATCATTTCTTATCATACGGCGAATTTTTGTCGCGGCGTCCTCTTTTGCGCCGTCCTTAACGACGGCTTTCACGATATATGTCATGTCCCCGATTTTGTACTCTCGTACAACGGGGACATTTGTTTTCTGATTGATTGCTGTGTTCATAGAAATAAATCCCCCTTTCATGGGATAGAAAAAATCAATTCAAAATAAAGAAGCTCAAAGGACGGCTGCTGGCGCAGCTCCACGGGAGTTCCACCCCTCCGACGGTCTGCCGGAGATCCGCTCATTGCCTGCGACGGTTTTATCACGCTCGGACTGTGACTGCGAATGAGTACCATTGTTCCTCCTGCGCGTCCTCGCCCGCAATCTGCCACGCTGCATTACGGTGAAAGTGTTTGTCGCTCGGCATATCCTCCCGGATATGTGTCTTGGCGCACCCACCGCACGGCTCGACGCAAAAGGGATGTGTCCTTTGTGCTTTATGACGCGGCGAGCGCGTGTTTGTCAAGGAGCATCAGCCGGATCAGACGGAAAGGGGAATGAAACGCTTGTCCGGCAGTCGGGTTAATTCACCCGAAAAGTAAGAATCTTCGTTATGAGCTTCGTTTCCAGCCTACGGCGCAGTTCTTCGTCTACGCACAAATGAGGGTTGCCGTATTCGTCGTACAGCTCGCGCAGCGACAGTCTGGCTATGTACCCCTCGTAGTGTTTCAGAACAGCGTTGATGGCTTCGACATCGCCGCCTGCCGCTTTCTGAATGACAGAAAAGGGCAGCAGACGCGCTTTCACATTGTTATGTGTCATCTGTGTTACCTCCCATCAGTTCTTTCAGCAGCTTCAAGGTGCTTGTCCTGCGGTATGCAACGGAGCTGCGTACCATATTCAGCAGCTTGGCGATCTCGTTGTCCGACATATCAAGAAAATAGGACAGCAGGATAATATCGCGCTTGTCCAGCGGCAGGGCTGCAATCGCCTGTGCCAGATCGTCATTGTCGATATACACCGCATAATCAAGAACGCCAAAGGTCTTGTCCTCTACAAAGTAGATGTCACAGACGGAAAGCTGCTCCATAACTTCTACTGGCAGATCGGAAAAGGAAATCTCACGGTTTCTTTTCCGCGCAAGTTCGTCCTGGTAGTCCCGCGCTTCGTTCCGCAGTACCTTTTTGCAAAACGCATCAAAGGAGTGCTGGATGTGTTCTTCGTGCGAATGAGGCTTCATGTATTCACCTCCCTTCGCGTCCGCAAAGGCGGGTGATACGGTTTTCTTCCCCTTTCGCCACTACTACGGTCTGCACCATGCGTTTTGGCAAACACGCAGAAAAATTTTTGGAAAAATTCTTTAGGAAGAATCCATGCGCTGCACCTCCTGTTTCATCGTTGCTCTGCGAGGAATAGGAACAGGAGGTGATCGACAGCCGACACAGAACCTAAGAAAACGACAAAAAGCGCCTGTCTGCAAAACGCAGACAGGCGCAGAAGAATTACAAAATCTATTTACATGATTTCTGTGTTCATACCAATGCCCAGAATACCCCGACGGCGGGTGCGAGCTTTTTTTGACTGGCGCAGATCACAGGAGAAATAGAATAGTAAAGTAGACACGGCAAAATAACCTCCCATCGGTTGCCGTGTCCCTGCAAGTCGTCATTGGTTTGTGTTAACGCAAAGAAACGGCGGCCCTGAGTCCATCAAAACCGCCGACAGAATAATGAGCTAAATGTGCGCAGGAAATCATCTGCCCCGTCCAACGGTTTTTTTCTTTCCCCGGACGGGGCAGTATTTGATAGTAGTTTTGTTTCTCCTCAAATGGCAATTAAGCAGCCAATTAAACGTTTGTAATATTACTGTGCAAACTGACTCATATACAATGCTTCGTATTTTCCATGTTGTGCCATTAACTCTTCGTGGCTGCCATGCTCAAGAATATCACCATGTTCCATGTAAAGGATCATGTCAGCATCCCGAATCGTAGAAAGCCGATGGGCAATCACAAAAGAAGTACGTCCGTGCATCAATTTTGCAAGTGCTTTTTGGATAAGCTGCTCCGTATGCGTGTCCACGTTGCTGGTGGCCTCGTCCAAGATCATGATTTCCGGGTCAGACGCCATCGCTCGGGCGATGGTCAGCAGTTGGCGTTGACCTTGTGAGATATTTTCCGCCCCTGTGGAAAGTTCAAAATCATAACCGCCTGGCAGGGTCTTGATGAAGCTGTCCACGCTGGCGGATCGTGCGGCGGCGATGATTTTTTCCTCCGGCAGATTGTCCTGCGCGTAAGCTATGTTGTCCCGGATGCTGCCTTCAAAGAGCCAGGCATCCTGGAGCACCATGCCAAAGCGATCCCGTAGCTCGTGACGGGTCATTTCCTTGGTGTCTACCCCGTCCACTAAAATACTACCGCCGTCCACATCGTAGAACCGCATGAGCAGATTGATGAGGGTGGTTTTGCCAGCCCCGGTGGGGCCCACGATGGCCACTTTCTGACCGGACTTCACCGTGATGTTCACATCATGCATCAGCTGGTGCTCCGGGGAGTAACCGAAGGACACATGGCGAAATTCCACCGCGCCCGTGCTGACCTGAGGCATCAGTCCGGGAACAGGGTCTGGTGTCTCTTCCGAGGCATCCAGCAGAGCGAAAATGCGCCCTGCGGCAGCGGACGCTGCGCTGAAACTGCCCGCCATCCCCGCAATGCTGGTGAAGGGCTGGGAGAACTGCTTGGTATACTGGAGCATGGCTTGCACGTCGCCGATCCGCATCTCACCACGCAATACGGACAGACATCCCAGCAGGGCGCTGACAGCGT
>OHER01000041.1_pt1 | contig 60265 bp, 48 predicted proteins | sample 1567381 | NCBI WGS metagenome assembly OHER01 (sample SAMEA3879600, study PRJEB24766) | human gut metagenome | biome: human-associated habitat; feature: feces | place: USA | collected 1985/1987 | reverse complement strand
GACAACTCTACGACACCCTATATAAAAAAGAGACCAACCCTTTTGGGTCAGCCTCATTCAAGTGCTGACTTTTCAGGCTTGTCCAATGTTTATGATGATGAATTTGAATAGGAGGATTGGCTTATGAAAAAGAACACATCAATTATTTTGTCCGCACTTCTGTCAACAACTGTTTTTGTTGCCTGCACAGAAAGGATTGAGGACACTATTGTCCCCGGTAAGACAAGGACTATTGAAGTTCGGGTAGAAACCGAAATCAACGACGAAAATACAAATGGAGCAGTCTCCAAGGCTACATGGCAAGATGGCAAAGGACTGCACTGGGCCACTGGTGAAGCTGCTGTTTTCGGACTCGCCGACAACAACGGCAGCAACAATAATGCAGAATCGTTCACCCTCGGAACAGACGGAACGGCCAGTTTTACAGGCAGCGTAGCCGAGACTGCAAGCAAATTCCTGCCATACTATCCCAAAGTCGAAGCAGCAAGTGGAAATGAGGGTGACCTTACAATAAATTTCCCGATTGCTCCCATACAAACTCAGACAGAAGCCGGAAAAGTGGACGTTTCGGCCGACAAGATTGCCCTTACAGGAGTATCCCCAATTGAGCTTGAGGCTCAAACAAGTTATTCTGCTGCAATGACTATGCAATCTTCAATGGTAAGATTTATCATCTACTCTTCCAAGGGCTCTACCGATGCTGTAAAATCGGTATCTCTCACCACCTCTGAGAATGCCAAGATCAGTGGATTGTGGGTTGTCGTACAGCCTTGGAACGGAGAATCCCGCGCATTCATTGCCGGTGACCAGAAATCATCAGTCACGGTAAATCTGGGCACTGCCTACAATTTGGAGGGCGTAACGGGCAAAGATGATGCTTCCGGCATATATATGGGAGTTTGCCCTGCGAAAACAACGGGTTGCACTTATGTGGTGACTACCGACAAGGGAACATACAGTTTCGAGTCTTCAAAAGAGAAGGAATTCAAGGCCGGCACAATACACAATATCGCGCTCAACCTCGACAAGGGAGTATTCCAATCAACAGCAGAGGATGTCGTTTTCTATCCAAATGGCAGCGACTCGCCTGCGCCTCAGAATGTGGACAAGAATCAGCATATTCAATATCTCGGTGCTACCACCGCCACTTATGGAGGAGCGCCTGTCACAATGACTCCGGAAGACTGCGTCCTTGTGAGCGTCAATCCTGACGGCAGCGATGCTTCCGATTGGGCTGTAGCCGATTGGGAAAACACCAATAATTACAACCTTCGGATAACGATTGCCAAGAACAAATCCACTTCGGATCGTTCTTGCAAAGTTTATATGGAATACAAGGGTATCCGTTCAAGAAATTTCATCAGTGTCCACCAGGACCCTGGCGACGGACTCCCTGTGATTGTACCGACGCTCACGCCAAAATTTGAAGGAGAAATATCCTATAAAGGAGAAACGGTTGAAGCCGCCACCCTCGAACTGAAGGTTGACGGGGCAGTGGTATCCGGAGCAGCTGTCGATTCTTACGTTGCTGACAGCAAATATGGTATATCCATTTCTTGCGGAGGGGCAGCGGCCGTATGCAAGGAAGGCATTGTCAGCATTACTGTTCCGGAGAACAGTTCGTCCAGAACCAAATCGTTCAAGCTTATTGTAAAAACAGAGGACGGCTCAGCAGAGTCTTCTTTCACCCAGGTAGCAAACCCTGCGGGAGAAACAGAGACGCACACTTTTGAATATGTGGTCAGAGCAGATTATTCGGAAGCGGACAAACCGGGATTTAAAAATACCGCAGAATCATGGCCATTGTATCATTTCTCAAACATCAAAATCGATGGCACTGCATACCCGGCAGGAACAATGAAGAACATTCCTGAAGACCTGCAGAATGCACTGATTGAACACGCATTGAAACTTACTGACTTGGAGAACGAAGATATTGGCGGACAGGTCGGACCTCAATACACTGCGGAAGAAATGAAGACATTCGTATCATTCACCCCTGTTGTTGACGATGGCGCCGAAATGCACGTTAACGTCAATTTGACTGCAAACACTACGGGACAGTTCCGTAATTTCAAGATAATATCATATAATTCGGACGGCAGCATATACAGAACAAACAAATATTTCCAGGTTCAGTAACGCAGATTCGCGTCAAAAACATAGTCTGGACATATACATAGTATTCAATCCCCCGCAGATGAGCGACGTCTGTGGGGGATTGTACTTTTAACATTCTTTCACGAAACGCTCACAAAATGCCAATGAAAAATTACTAACTCTGTGAGTTTGAAAAATCATCAGAAGATGAAAATTGGAGAGAACATAGATTTGGGGCGGATATGATGTACACTGAATTCATCTCTTCGGACGGGCTCGTCAGGGATGCGCGGAAGTCGCTTGAGAAACTCAAGACCTACGATTTTGAGGCTTCGATTGGGATTCAGATTTACGGGAGCATTCCTGAGGCGATGGTGGATGCGGCAGTGATGTCCCCACGGCAATATTGTGATTATTTTTCGGTCTAATCTTACTTCACGAACACCATTTCGTTCAGCAGGTGGCTTGCGCCGGCAAGTTTGTCAATGGTAAACAGGACATAACGGATGTCGAGCGAGATGTTGCGGCAGTAGTCAGGGTCGAAGACGATGTCGCTCATCGTGCCTTCCCATACGCGGTCGAAATTCAGACCGATCAGGTTGCCGTCCTTGTTGATTACAGGGCTTCCAGAATTGCCGCCTGAGGTGTGGTTGGTGGCAATGAAGCAGACAGGTACGGTCTTCTTGCCATTGGCAGTGGTAATCGCCCATTGACCATAGTCCTTTGCGGCATAGATATCGCGCAGCCGCTGTGGAATGTTATAGTCGAAAATCTCAGGATTATCCTTCTGCATTATGCCTTCAAGAGTGGAAACCGGTTCATAATAGACTCCGTCTGCAGGAGAGTATCCGGCAATGCTTCCGTAAGCCACTCTGAGAGTGAGGTTTGCATCCGGGAAGAAGGACTTTTCCGGCTCAAACGCCATCTGCCCCCTCATGTAATCCCTGTAAAGCAGCGTAATCTCCTGATTCAGCCGCCTCTCATAAGGATACACGTCACTCCCGTACCATTTTCTGAATTCATTGGCGAACCGCACTGCCGGGTCAGAACGCATAACCAGCGAATCAGCCGCCTCAAGTTTTGCGACCTTCTCAACGTCCGCGAAAACAGATTCGCCGAACAATGCATCTGCCCACTTGCCGACACTTCCGTAACGGGCCAACTCCCCTTCCAGATATTCAGGATGGAACTCAGCGGGAACATCTTTGACGAAAGCGCTCATTGTCGCCACGAAAGATTCCTTGTCAATGGAAAGACAGTAGTCCTTGAAGAAAGCCTCTGACATGGACGCTGCACTTTCATTGTCCCCTCGGGCAATCTCCTGGGCCACAGAAGCCGCAAAACGGCAAAGTTCCACAGTCGCAGCCGTCTCGCTATAATACTCTTTGGCGAAGGTATAAGGTTCCAATGCCCTGTACAATGAATCCAGACGCGGAAGTATGGTGCTGTACTCAGTCCCTGCCGCCCACTCGGCAAACCTCTTTTCATACTCGCGTTTTGCCTCTACAGTACACAGACGGTTGATTCCCTTCATTTCGCCCTGCCATTTTTTCCAAGCATTGGCCACGCCGGCGTTCTTCGAAGAGTACTGGATTCTGACCTTCTGGCTCTGGGACATATACTTTCTCTGAATGTCAAGCCGCATTGTCCTCAATGCAATTTTTGCAGGGTCAGACACCTCCGACACATACCTCACTCCTTCAGACATGATATATTCCTGAGTCCTTCCCGGGAAGCCGTACACGAAAGTAAAATCGCCTTTCTGAACACCTCCGAGCGAAATCTTGAAAAACTTCTTAGGTGTGTACGGGACATTGTCCTCAGAATACTCAGCCGGATTATTGTCCTTGTCGGCATAGATGCGGAAAATGGAGAAATCGCCCGTATGGCGCGGCCACATCCAGTTGTCAGTATCCCCGCCGAACTTTCCGATAGAAGATGGCGGCGCACCTACCAGACGCACATCACTGTATTCGCGGTAGAGGAACAGGAAATACTGGTTCCCGTAGTAAAGCGACTCGACAGTAGCACGCAGTCCCCTGCCCTCTGATGTCGCATTCTTAACAAGCCGCACAGTATTGGCCTTGACAATGGAATCCCTTTTGGTTTCTGTCAATGCAGGGGTCACCCCTTCCAAAACTCGAGAAGTAACATCCTCCATTCTTTCCAGGAAGCTGACAGTCAGTCCTTTGTTCGGAAGTTCCTCGTTTCGTGTCAATGCCCAGAATCCGTCCCGCAGATAATCATGTTCCACGCTGCTGTGCTTCTGAATCTGGCTGTATCCGCAATGATGATTGGTCAGAAGCAGTCCCTCCGCAGAGACGACTTCACCGGTACATCCACGTCCGAAAAGCACGACCGCATCCTTCAGCGATGCCTGGTTCACGCTGTAAATGTCTTCAGCAGAGAGCCGGAATCCCTTGCTCTGCATATCCCCTATCCGCTCAGAAATCAGCGACGGCAGCCACATCCCCTCATCCGCAGAGGCTGTTGTTTCCGCAAAGATTCCCAATGTCAATGTAACTGTCAATGCTCCGAGAGCGTTCCTGAAAAATCCTTTGTGTATCATCCGGTTATGGTTTGATATATGTTTTATTTGATTAAGATGTCCTGCATGACGTTATGACGAACATCACGCAAAGATAATCAAATTTGAACATTTTGTAAGACGGAAATGACTTAAAGAAAGTCGACCGCATAGCGATCGACTTTCTTTATGTTATCAGTCTTCCGGATATGGAGCGAAATCGGATTTCGATGCGCCGCATACCGGGCATTTCCACGAATTCGGGATATCTTTGAAAGGTGTACCAGGTTTTATCCCGCTATCGGGATCTCCCTCAGCCGGATCATAAATCCATCCGCATCTGAGGCATTCATACTTCATCAGATCTTTTGGCATAATATAATTGATTATTAGTTAATATTCTCAAAATTAACCAATTATATATTAATTTCAAAATACGGAGCACATTAAATGTAGGCATTGACAGTATCGACAATAGATTTTTTAACATTTTCCCAATCGAGATTCTCCGTCATCCTCGGCATTGGGTCTGCTTCAGCATCTTGAAAATATGTGAGACTTTTGATCGCAGTAAATAGTTGTGCATCCGAAAATTTACGAACATATAAATCAAGCAGCTCTTTAAGAGAATATGTCTTCAGGAGGTAGTAATAATCAATAAAATCCTTTTTGGTTCCACGATTGGTAATTGCAGATAATTTCATTGCTGCAATATCTTGTATACCGGCCAAGGTCACACCATTTTCTACAACAGGTGAATCTATCCATGGATACGGATAGTTTACGATATCCACTTTAATGCCATCCACAATCAAGAATCGCATCATTTTAGATGCAGATATTGGTGATACCGAAGCAAAGGAAGATAATTCGAATACAATATCTTCTAGAGGAGCATCGATTTTTCCGAAGAAATCCAAATCTACGGAAACTCTATGTCCCAGATGTAAAGCGAGAGCAGTCCCTCCGACAAGTCTCGACTCCTTAAACATATCCAAAGATTGAATCCTTTTTAGAAGTTCCAATGTGTTTGGGTAGATGGTTTCGTAGTGTAACATCTGAATGATTCTTTAGGGATGGAAGTCAGCGCACAAATGAATGAAAGAGCTTTTGGGTCTAAAGTCCGCAAATTTTGGGCGATTTCAGCTATGCGTGGAATTCCATATTTGCCGACCAAAAGCCTCCAGTCATTGAATCTTCCTAATTCCAAGACACGGCTTACCACAAAAGGCGCATTGGACTCCAAATCTATGGAATCCTTTTCCACATCCCAGAAAAGAAAATCCGAGAAAGAATTTATGTATTCTCTATCGCTCATAAGAGACAAATATATGAATTGATACCAGAAAATCCAAGTCCGTCCTTTCAACTGACGTTTTCCACGTCATCGCAGCAATTATCTGATTTCTGCCGAAGATGCCTTCATGGAGATCTGTCGGAATGGAATTGAAACAGACATTAAAAGACACGAAGATAGATGCATTGCTATTTTAAATGATATTTTATACTTTTACGCAAATACTTAAAATGACATTTTAATAATCGTGGTTAATAAAGCATTACCAAGTTGATTTTTTAAGGATTACTAAACATTAGGCATTATGGATGATCTTGACATGCAGCTTTATGAAGCCGCAAAAAAATTCAAAAGGCAAGATTTTGTCGCGAGCATATGTAACAACTGCGTTATAGGACACATTGAAGATTTTTGTGAGTCCTATCAGAAGGCATTACGAATCTACGGCTATGATGAAGATGAGATTCGTAAAAAAACAATCATTTCACTCTTCGAAAACGGATTCGAACAGGAGTACGTGAGCGACGTGATTAATGTAGACGAACATGAATGGGCTGAGTTAACCAAAGGCCATACTGCAGACATAAAAAAACGCAAAGCCTTCTATGCCGAGGTGTACCGCAAAGGAATAGAATGCATGAAAGAGTTTGATCGGACACATCCCGGATATTTCGATGAAACAAGTTTATTGATCTGTACAACAAAAACAAAAGACAAATCCGAATAGTATTCCGGAACAGATGGACAATCTCGACGAAGGTTTCGGCAACCCGCCCTAAGCATTATCGCTATCTTCTTCTTTCGGAAGGACGATAGGGCGGAATCTTTTTTGGCGACGCTCCCAGCGTTCGCGGGCAAACTGCTGCATGTCAGTTGCCTGGTCATTCTCATCTATGATTTCCAGACCGAGGATGGTCTCAATGATATCCTCGAGGGTGATAATGCCCTGGAAACAGCCGTATTCGTCAATGATGAGAGCCATCTGCTCGTGCTTCTTGAGCAGTTCCTCCCAGATATGGCCGCAGGAATCCTCCTCTTTGAAGAATGAAATCGGACGTTTCAACTCCACCAGTCTCTTGTCGAACTCATCGTCAGCAAGTCCTTCGAGGGCATCGCTCAGGAGAATGTAGCCGGTAATGTATTCCGGTGAGTCAGCATAAACCGGGATCCTGGAGAAATGCAGATATGTCTCGTTCTTGTAGAAATTCTTCAATGTCATGTTCTCCTGCGCTGTCATCGCCACGATTCTCGGAGTCATCACATCGCAGGCCTGGACATTATCCAATTTCATGATATTCTGGATGACCTTGTTCTCGTCAGAATCTATTACTCCTTCCTCCGCACCTATGTTGGCCATGGCAGTCACTTCATCCCTGCTGACAGTCGCCTCGTCATCATTCTTGCTCAACATCTTGGTAATCAGCTGGACCATAATCACAAGCGGCCACATCAGCACCATCAGAAAAGAAATGACCGATGTCACGAAGCCCATAAGATTCTTCCAATATGTCGTTCCGATTGTTTTCGGCACGATCTCCGAGAACACCAGTACGAGCAATGTGGTCAATGCTGAGATAATTCCGAACCAGGTGCTTCCGAAGAGAATCGTCGCCTGGCGTCCCACTGCCGCAGCACCTAATGTATTTGCTATCGTGTTCAATGACAAGATCGCAGCCAGTGGCCTGTCCGGGTCCGATTTGAACTTGAAAAACTTCTCAGCCGGTTTGTAGCCTTGCTCCTTTTTCATTGTTATGAACGATAGCGGAGTTGACATCAACACCGATTCCAGAAGTGAGCAAAGGAACGAAATTCCGAGTGTTCCGAGCAGGTAAGCTATAAGCAGAGCCATAGATTTTATCAATAATATTTTGCAAACTTACATAAAATCCGCCAATTATTCGATGCTGAACTCAAATTTCATAAGATTTGATTTATCTTTGCAGCCGATTACGACACAAAAAGTGATGAGAAAAGCGATATTGATTGCAATGGCTGCCGCGATAATGAGCAGCACTACTCTGGACATTTTCGCCCGCAACAGTCAGAAATCAGAGAAGAGTAAGACAGAGAAGAAGACAGGATGGGGATTCGGCATCCTTCCATGTCTCACGTTTTCTTCCGACATGGGCTTCCAATACGGCGTTTTCGGTGACCTCTATAATTATGGAGACGGTTCCACATACCCTAACTACAGGGATAAAATAAGTTACGAGGCTTCCCATTTCACGAAAGGCAGAACGAGACTGTTCCTTTCGTACGACAGCAGAGTTCTGATTCCCAAAGTCAGGTCATCGGTGAGTATCACCTATATAGATGACCCGTTGTACAGTTTCTGGGGATTCAACGGCGCTGCAACTCCGGTTTTCAATTCATTGATTTCAAACAAGTCATACGCGTCACAGATTTCTGACGGAACGATTCCGGCAGCAGATGCGGCATTTTTCGGAACTATGGGCGTGGATCCGCTCAAGAAAGTCTCCTACTACTACACTGACCGTGACATCATACGCGTTCTTGCTGATTTTCAGGGCAATATAACAGCACATCTTCAGTGGGCAGGAGGTCTGAGCTACTGGAATTTCAGGATGAAAGACATCAACGAGAAGAAATACGGTTACGACGCTTCATCCACGCTCTACCACCACTACAAGCAGTTCGGCGTAATCAAGGAGTCCGAGGCAAAAGGTGGCAGCAGACTGGAAATCAAGGCCGGACTGGTTTATGACAGCAGGGATTTCGAGACAGCGCCGAACAAGGGCTTATGGGCTGAATTGTATGTCAATGGCTCCCCGGACGTATTCGGAGACGGATTCAATTATCTGAAATTGAACGCACATTTCCGCCATTATGTAAGCATTCCGTTCGGATTCAAAGTCGGAGATCCCGTCTTTGCCTACCACCTGGCATATCAGGGCAGCCTGGCCGGAGAAACGCCTTTCTACATGCAGCAGAACATTTCAGCTCTGGTTCTCAAGCAGATGATGTCAGAAGGGCTCGGCAGTTCAAACACGATCCGAGGCACGCATGCCAACCGTCTGATCGGCGACGGCTACCTCTGGGGCAACTTCGAACTCCGTATCAAGTTTGTGGATTTCAGACTTCTGAAACAGAATTTCTACATAGCCGCCAATCCGTTCTTCGACTGCGGAATGATCGTCCAGCCTTACCGTGTCCGTGAGATGAGCGCTCTGCCGGAAATCCAGGCATTGGCTGTAGCAGCAGGTCACAAACCGGAAAACGCACAGAAATATATCCGCAATATGGCCAGCCAGTTTATCAGCACCGGCGGATTCGGTTTGAAACTTGCCTGGAATCAGAACTTCATCGCCTCCGCCGAGATTGCCCACAACTTCAACAAAGGCATCGGCGACCCGTTCTGGATATCACTCGGCACCAACTACTGTTTCTGAACTCTCCCCCGCTCCTCTATTCTTCAGGAATTGAGGATTCCGGGAGCGGAATGAGATTGACATGAGGCAATGCATTCTTGCCGGTCGGGGCTGCGATGCCGTGGCTGACAGCACGTTCCGCCGCTTTCACAATGCTCTGGTTACCGTCCACAAGACGCTTGGTATTCTCCTCAAATCCTTTGAGCACGCCTTTAAGTTTACCTTCAAGTTCAGCATTGCACCTGCAGAAAATGCCCACCCGCTCTACCATGTCCTGAGCAGCCTTTACGATTTCCTCGATATTATCCATCTGTGCTTTCTGCAGCCATGCCCCATGGATAAGGCGCAGGAACGGGACAAGCGTTTCTTCGGTGGTAATCAGCACATTGTGTTCCAACGCCCAGTTGAAGATGGCGGGTTCCTTCATCCTGGCCAACTGCCATGCCCCGTAATTAGGAATGAACATAATCACGAAGTCCAATGTCTTTCGGCCGACCACATATTTCTGATACTCTTTGCTGATAAGTTCCTTGACATGATTCTTCACTGACTCGAGATTCCTGACTGCAGCTTCCTCACGTGCCTCGTCCGTTTCGGCTTTGTGATAGTCAGTAAGCGCCTGCAGAGACATTTTCGAATCCAGAAGAATATCAGTCTCATCCGGGAGGTGCAGCACGAAATCCGGACGCATACGCTTGCCTGTCTCATCGTTACGGATAAGTCCACCGTTCTTGTCTCGCAGCCAAATCTCTGATTCATAATCAGTTCCCTCACGAAAACCCTGTTCCTTGAGAATATTCTCGAGAATTGTCTCTCCGAAATTACCCTGGAGTTTGTTCTGCCCCTTAAGCGCCTTGGCCAGGTCCTCGGCCTGGTTGCCGATCGCCTCAGTCTGCTCCTTAAGATGCTTTACAGTCTCATTGAACTGGGTCTTGATGGCAGAACTCTCCTCCGTATGCGTCTTTCTCTGTGCCTCAAACGCCTCGGTCATTCCTTTTATAGTCTGGTCCAGTCCTCCGGTAATATTCTTCATAGTCTCGGCCGCCTCTTTCTTGAGAGTCTCTTCCCTGGCCTTGAGAATCTTTTCATTTTCGAGGGCCAATGCAGTTTTGGCTGCCTCTATAGCCTTTTCCTGCCCGGCCTTCAGTTCGGCCAATGACTTCTCGTGACTACTTTTCACCTCCAGCAAAGCCAGCTCGTGCTGCTTCCTTTCACTATCTCTAAGAGCCTCAGCAGTACGCACTTCCGACTCCTTGCGTATAAGGTCGGCGTCACGCTCCGCAAGTTTTCCGGTCAGTTCCCGGATTTCGTTTTCCTTCTTCGACAGTTCGCCCTTGATCGCGGTATTAGCCTTATTCAAGACGATTACGACAACAGCCACCACAAGCACTGCAACGACAGCAATAATTAAAGTAGTATTCATGATTATATTTGTTTTTCTTTTACTAATATACGCCCCAATCGTGAAAATCTTTCATTAGAATCCAGTTTTTATTCCACACTTGTAAAAATACGCCGAAATTTCACATATACGTACGCATCATAAAACGACTGTCAAATGACGAAAATACGTAGAATTACGTATTTGTTTCGCGCCACTTCGTGTGTATCTTTGGCAAAATCTAAACTTAGACCAAATAAATATCAAATAACAATTTAAAACAAGGACACTATGAAACGAGTTTTATCCACCATGCTTATCATAGCATTGACAATCCCCCTGCTGGTAAACTGCAAGAAAGAAAAAGCAGAGGAGGTTGCTATAATAAGCATCACCATCGAGCCTACTTCTTTTGTGATCAATGCAGGAGAGACTAAACAACTGAGCGTCACTGCGCTTCCTGAAAATGCTACCAAGAAGGAAAAAATCCTGTCCACGCTAGTGTGGCATTCTGACAATGAAGAAATTGCAAGCGTAGATGAAAACGGCGTGGTAACGGCCAAGAAATACGGAAGTGCGAGGATTTCAGCCTCTATTCCAGACGGATTTGTGACAGGAAGCTGCGATGTAACAGTGAATCAAGACATTACCGATAAATTTGACTATGTTTTTGCAGCTGCATTGGAGTATGAGAATTTGATTGAGGATTCGGACAAGATCATGTATGCGGAAGTAACGAAGATAACATCATTTTCGATGCCTGACACCTACAAAAAGAATCTTGAGTCATGTAAAGGACTGGAATTCCTGAACAATCTTGAATACCTGGGCCTTTCCGGCTGCCAGAACCTGAAGACATTGGACGTCAGCAAGCTCACGAAACTTCAAAAGTTCATAGCCAATAAATGTCAACTGACGCAAATTGACTTGAGTAACTGCGTCAGCTTGAAAAAGCTTGATTTGGAAAGCAACCAGATAGCAAACATAACTTTTGGAAAGCATGACAACATGGAGTCCATCTCGTTGGTAGAAAACAAATTGAAGAAATTTGACGCCAGCATTTTCCCGAATCTCACCTATTTGTATCTCTCGGACAATGAACTCACAGAAATCAACCTGAAAGGATGCAGCAAACTTAAAGTATTGCAGCTCAATGGCAATAAGCTCAAGAGCATTGACATCACTGATGCAGTCGATATGAATGCCAACCAGTTCTCTTACTTGAACAATCCTGGCGAGAATCGCGTCTTAAAAATTTTCAACAGTAATATAACCTCTAAAAGTATCAGCTGGCTAATGACTCCGGGCAACGAAAGTAGCCGCGTCCAGGGAATGTACTATTGTGAAAAGGCCCCGAAAATCAAGACTCAGCCAAAGAATGTTTCCGCGAAAGACGGTATTCCATTCAGTTTGTCAGTAGAACTGGATCCTGTTTTGGAAAATGCGACATATACCTGGTGCTTAGCACAGATACTTACAAATCCGGAAAACGGAATACAAAGTGTCATGTACTCCGGATTTGAAGAAGATGTAAACGTGAATGATGAAAAAGGCAAATATATCATAAGCGGCACATCGTCTCCTACTCTGACGGTGACAGTATCTGGCCAGTACTATAAGAACATGGACAAAGAAGCAACATTTCTCGTATATATAACTGACCTTGACACAAAAACAATTACTGTAAGTTCCCATGCGACAGTGACATTCGCCGGCAACTGATAAAAAAATCATCCCCTGCGCCACAACCGGTGCAGGGGAATTTTTTAGAAGCCGTTTAGAAATTATCAGTCAATGTATTTCTGCTCTCTAAGTTTGGATATCAGTTTCGCGGGATAGTTCGTAAAAATCGCCTTGAGCTTAGGATAATACGGTATTACATCAGCCATGGTCTTGTCGTCATCTGCTCCGTAGATACTAAGAGGAAGACCTGCATTGAAATAATCCAACGGACGATATGAACTCTCAGGATTATCACCGAGAATCTTGCGGTAAGCCAGCTGAGCCCATACCTTGCCATAATCTTTCGGATCCGCATATTTTGCTGGATTCGTACATGTCATCCAGGCTATATTGATTTTGTAATCATTGATTACCCTGTCGCGTACCGCCATAAATATATCCTCGCCGGTAGGTATCAGAAACTCGCAATAGTTCTGGGCATTGGCTCCTGAAATGATCACAGAAGCTCTCAGACAGGCATTGATGGAACGATCAGCATCCGCAAAGCGCTTCACATCCAGCCAGAGTTTCATGCCGTTCGGGTTCATCTCCTTGTCCATCACGATTTTGAGGAAATCCGTCAATGTCGGAATGGGCTCACCGTTAGACAAATTTCCAGCCGCTCTGATTTCAGCCACCGTATGCGTAGCGGGATCGAGACCGTTCACCAGTCCGTTTCCGTCAGGATGACAGATCAAGATATCCTTGTCTCCGGTAAGAACAATATCCGTCTCGGAAGCATAGCAGTTCTGACTGATGGCATATTTCAGTGAAGCTACAGAACTGTCGGGGAGTTTGCACTCAGCCGAGCCTCCCCTGTGCGCAACGACCTTATAGACAGCTGTCTTCTCCGTCTCAGGCTTCTCTGTCCAGTTTTCAGGTGTCTCTATTTCAAGACACCCGGACAGCATAGCCAAACCGGCCGCAAATAATATAATTGAAGTCATTTTTTTCATAATCATTCTCCTTTCACCATATTGATTTCCAGTCCTTTCAAATCGCACCAAGTATTCTTGCCGATTGTGTATGTCTTTTCACTGGCAGCCGCACGTACATTCATTGACACTCTGAGTCTGAAATACATATTGCCGCTCTTTATCGGCTCAATGCCTTCGAGAGGGAAGGTATATTTCCTGTAACTCTGGTCAGTAGCCTTGTCATAGGTCTTACGGGTAGCTGAAGTATTGTCACGGGATACGTAATAATGATATTTTCCAGTTTCCTTGAAAATAGTCGTATCACGTGCACCAGGAGCCGCTTTCCATAGAGTACCATTTTCTGAATACTCCAACGAGAATACACCAGCAGCAGAACCGGCCGCACCGAATGAAGCCTCCACTGAAACTTTGACATCAGATGTGATGTTCATGACAGGAACTACAGCCATAAAATAGTCATTGAGCATCAAGCCTCTGATCTGAACGGAAGGATTGAATGTAAAATCTGTAGGCGCCTTGCACTCAGCAGTGAGATATGCCTTCTTATTTCCGATATTCGGATACACTTTGTGATCCGAGGACGGAACAGGCTGTCCTGGCCAATGTGCAGCAGCGGCAGTCCAACTGTAATCGTAATCTGAGCCCCTCAAATCGGCAGCAGGAATGTTCAGGAGATAGAAATTCCAGCCGACATCGAGTCCTGAAGGCTTACCTCCGGCAGCATCGAACACCGTCAACTCACACTCCCCTACGGACTTTCCGTTTGCGAAAACCTCGAACTTCACATTTCCTTCAGCATCAGGGGTTCCCATAACCGGTATATCCAGCACTCCAGCACCTTTGTTGAATGAACTGTAGGTCTTGGTTTCCACGTACAAACCCTTCACATTGTCAGAAACGACATTACATGAAATTTCGTAAGATTCTGTCCCATTGGCCTTTACGTAAGGCAAATGAAGTACTGCCTCAGATGCTTTTCCGTCAAACAGCGCACCCGAGACGGTAGGACTCTCGAAAGCGAAGTCGCACTCGCCCTGTTTTACTGTCACAGGATATTTCTTGCCGTCATAGATCAGATAAACTGTGGCTTCCCTGGCTGCACCGGCATTGTAGCCGATGTGCAGATCATAGGTACTGTAATACTTTCCGTCACCTTCACCGCTTTCCGGAGAAATCTTCACCCATTCAGTTCCAGAGCAGTCTGAAGTCCATTTGCCGTCACATTTGATCGACTGGCTGATAATCTGTTCGGAGCAGTCACAAGTAACGACATCGTTCTCTCTCTGGAAAAGAGAAGACTCGCTGGAACAGCTCATTGTCAAGAGCGCTGCCGCCACTGACAACATTCCATATATTGTTCTATTCATATCTCTTTAGTTTTTCTTATCCACTTTATCCCAACCAGGGTTCTGGCTCAATGCCGGATTCTCCTGGATTGCCGTCTTAGGAATCGGCTTCACATATTTGTAGTCGTGCCAATTACGCTGAAGGGCTGTTGCCGGAAGGATATTTCCATGAGTCCCCTCAGACAGTTTGTGCCCGGCTTCAGATGCCGCGTCTATCATCAGCATATTCAATGTAGAGGTCTTCTTGACATCTGCCGTCACGAGTGTTTCCGGTGTACCGTCGCCATTCAGGTCAAGCGGCGTATCCACGGCTGAAATCCACAGTCCCATCCACGGACGGGCGAATAATTCTCCCTGATGCCATCTGACAATGTCATAGAAACGGGAATTTTCCATAGTCAGTTCGATTCCTCTTTCCCTTCTCACTTCCAGAATGAACGGATCCGTCACCTGATTCTGGAAATATTCAGCCATATAAGTGTCTGCCGATGTCGGATAAATGCTTTTGACACCGGAGCGTTCCCTGAGCGGTTTAATGGTCTTGTTCCAGACATCTTCCGTCATCTGGCCCAACTCCGCCTTGGCCTCGGCATAGTTCAGGAGGACTTCAGCATAACGCATCAGCGGAACATCCGTAGCGATGGCGGCAGTATTGTTGTCCTTCGAAGAATCATCCGTAAGCCATTTTACCGGCTGATAACCAGTCTTGGAGAATTTCACGTCAGGAGCCCATGAAGTCTTGCCGCCGTCTCTTGTAAAGCCCGGTGTCCTGATGGTCTGGGCGAGACGGTAATCCCTGTCCTTGCACTCGTTAATGAAGTCAACACTGTTATAATCAGCATATTTGGTCGTGAACGGCGTACCGTCAGTCATCAGATAAGTATTGATGAACTGCCTGGTAAACGCATAGTTCGCGTGCTGAGGATTTACCATATAGTCATTTATGGCATAGGTGACCTGCAAATCCAAGTCGTAGTCACGGGCCCAAATGAATTCATTGGCATAAACCCCGCAGGCATCTGCATTGGTAAACATATCCCTGTACTGGGTCTTGCGCGAAGCGGCATTGTCAGTAAGCGAATAGATGCCGGAATTCATTATTTCCTCAGACGCCTTGATACATTGCTCCAGGTACATTGAACTTTCATCCTTGGTCCAAGGCTTGCCGGTGGAAGGGTCGTCGGAATGATATTTCCGCATTGTCCCTTCATACAGGCAGAATCTGGATTTCAGCGCGAGAGCGACGTATTTGTGGATATACGAGGCGCGGATTCTGTATTTGGAGTCGTCAGAACAATGTTCGCAGGCATAGTTCAGGTCCTCAAGTATCTTGGAGGCGATGAATTCGCGGCTGTCGCGTCCTTTGTACAATGCGTCCTTGTCCGTCGGGTCAATGGTAGTGTCATACCACGGCACTGCACCGAAAGTCTTCATCTTGGAGAAATAGAACATTGCCCTGAAGAAACGTCCGACTCCCTCATAATGGTCGAGTACAGCGTCAGAGGCGGAAGCCTTGCGCATATTGTCGAGGTAATAGTTGATGGAGCGGAGCTGCGCCCAGTTCGACGTGGACCAGTTCGTAGCGTCCTCTGCCGTATAGTTGTCCATAAAATATGCGGCCTGGCCATCCCAGGAGTGGGTATCAGCGTACTTGTCCCCGTCAATGAAGCTCTTGATGGATGTGGCAAAACTTCTGATGAAGCCGTTGGTGTATATTTCCAGAGAGGATTCGTCCTTGAAATAGAATCCGCTCTCTATCTTGTTGGGGTTCTCCTGCGTGAGAAATGATTCGCAGGAAGGCAGGGTCAATGCTGCCGCAACCGCCAAAGGTATCAATATCTTTTTCATAATCTTTTAGAAGGTTATGTTAAGTCCTAATGTAAAACTCTTGAGTACCGGATAGGTATAGCCGTCGGCTGCCGCAGAGAAATCTGAGTCGTAGGACAATCCCTCAGGGTCATAATTCGGCGCATACTTGTGCAACGGGGTGAATGTGAACAGGTTCTCTCCGGTAAGATAAACTTTCAGACCTGCAAGTCTCATCTTCTTGCAGAGTTTTTCATTGAAAGTATAGTCCAGCTGCACGTTCTTTACGCGGAGATATCCGGCATTCTGAATATATCTCGTGTTAGGGACCTCCAGCACCTTGGTCCAGCTGTACGAGCCGTTGGACTGATAGGTGGTCTTTCTCGGCCAATATGCTGTGTTCCAGTTGTTTGCCTCTTCGCTATACACAGTCTTGCTGTCCGTGTGGATGGACGGGATGAACGAAAAGAACGGACGTCCGTATTTTCCCCAGAAATAACCGGAATCGGAACCAGGATACCAGTCCTTGTGGATGACTCCCTGAAGGAAGACTGACACGCCTATACCATTCCAGTTCGCTGCGAGATTGATACCGTAATTGTATCTCGGAGACCTGTTTCCGATAATCCTGAGGTCACCATGGTCGTGCACCTTGAAGTTGCCCGGGCTGATGACGCCATCGCCGTCGAGGTCCTTGACTTTAACCTGTCCTGGCCTGGTGACTTTGTCCGAAGCCTGCTGGAAATTATGGATCGGGGAGTTGTCGATGTCATTCTGGTCACGGAACAGTCCGTCCACCGTATAACCCCAGATTTCGCCCAGTGTCATTCCCACATAATATGAGGAAGGAGAGCCTCCCTTCTGGATATAGCCTTTAAGAGTACCGAGAGAACCGGTGTCATTGGCATATTTGGTAATCACGGACTTGCTGTCCCAGAGCATACCTTTCACGCTGTAGCTGAACGGTTTGCCGAAGAGCTTGAATTCGTCTCTCCAGGACAATGTCAGTTCGAATCCGTCAGTTTTCATCTCCGCATTGTTTCCCTTTGGAGGAGCAGTACCGAAGACAGAAGGAAGAGATTCGCTGACGGTGTACATGTTGGAAGTGTACCTTCTGTATATATCACCGCTGAATGACAGTCTGTTACGGAAGAAATCCAAATCCAGGCCGACGTCATAGGTAGTTGCCTTTTCCCAAGTCAATGATACTGGAACAATGCTGCCGACCGTAGTGTATGACGGCAGACTTCCGCCCAGGACAATGTTACTTGCAGTGCCGATGCTCATATCGGACGTGTATGAATATGGAGCCACGTTTCCGTTGCCCATAGAGCCGGCAGAGATGCGGACCTTGGCATTGTCCAATGATTCTGCCCATTTCATCCACGGCTCATCGGATATGCGCCACGCGAGGGAACCGGACGGGAACATTCCCCATTTGGAGTTTGACGGGAATTTTGACGAGCCGTCATAACGTCCGCTCAATTCAGCAAGATAGCGTCCCTTGTAACTGTAATTCAGTCTGTAGAATGCTCCGACATAAGACCATGCATTTCCGCCTGCAACAGGATCCGTGGTCGTGCCGTTCATCAATGAGAATGACGGTTTGGACGGTATGATGATACCGGACCTTGAGACGTTGAGCGTTTCATATTTCTGCTCTTCAATATTCCATCCTGCAAGGTATGTAAGGCTGTTGTTCTTGCCGAGATTAGGGCTGAAAGTCAGATAGGCATTGGCAGCCTGATATCTCGTAAAATAGGTCACCTGCTGACGAGAAGAGCCAGCCGAGGCCGATTCAAGCAGCACCTCACCCGGCTTCTTGGAATATTTCACCGGATTCTGCACATCGACTCTCTTGCGGCTTGTGTAGTTGTAGGAATAATCCACAGAGGCCTTGAGCACATCCTTGATCATGATGACATCTGCAGAAATCTTCTCACGAAGATACATGTAATCATTTGTGCGCCAGGAAGATCCTTCAGAAAAAGCGGCATAGCCGGAAATAGCTGCTGCCGTAGTCCATGAGCCGTCAGGATTCTTCACAGGTGAGAGCGGCATGGCAGCGTGATTGATGGCTCTCTGCACATTGAAATTGTTTCTCGAATGTTTCGGTTCATAATGATTCACGACCGACATAGAGATATTGTTGGTGATATGCAGCCACGGGCGCACTTTCAGCGTTCCTTTTGCGCGCAGGTCATATTTCTTGTAATCCTCGTTTCCTACTTTATAGATACCGTCCATGTCATAGAAACGGCCTGAGATATAGTAGTCTGCCATATCGCCTCCTCCGGAAACTGACAGATTATGTTCCGTGGACCAGTTGTAGTCCTTGTAAAACAGGTCATACCAGTCAGTTGACTCCATATAGGCCCAGCCGAACATGCTGCTTCCTTCCAGGGTTGTCGTCTTGGAGAGAGACGGATCGTTCTTCCTGCGAACGAGTTCGCTGTAGATGGCCTCGCTATAAGGGACAGTACTGTCAATGTGACTGAGCAATGACTTGGAGCCGTTGTAATATCCATTGTAGCAGTCTTTCCACCAGTCGAGCCAATCCTGACCGTCAGTGATGACATCAGGAACCACGGTTCTTCTGTTTACGGTAACTGAACCATTGTAGTTTATGACAGGGCGGCCTTTCTGAGGATTCTTGGTAGTCACAAGAATTACTCCGAACGCTCCTCTTGCACCATAGACTGCCGTAGATGAGGCATCCTTGAGCACACTGACGCTTTCCACATCCTGTGGGTTAATGGAATTCAGACTTCCCTCCACGCCGTCGATAAGCACAAGTGAAGAACCTCCAGCGCCAACGGATGTCGTTCCTCTGACATTGAAAGAAGCGGAACGGGAAGGCTTGCTGTCTGTAAACGATATGTTAAGACCGGCAATCTCACCCTGAAGTGACCTGGCAAGGTTTCCGTTAGACCTGTTCTCGATGACATCACTTTTCACCTGGTCCACTGCACCTACGAGATCGCGCTTTTTCATTGACGCATAACCTACCACGACTGACTCATCGAGAAGTCTGTTGTCTTCCTCGACAAGAAATCTGAGGTTGTCGGTCTGAGGGCCTGCGGTAGCAGTGAATTCCTTATAGCCGAGCATGGAAACCTTGAGCACTGAGCCCTGAGGTGCATTTATGGCGAACTTTCCATCCACACCCGTAACTGTCACTTGGTCAGTTCCTTCCACCATTACAGCAGCACCGGCCACAGGACCGGCCTTGTCCACGACGATTCCGGAATAAGTGGAAGTTTTTACCTGCTTTTCCTTGTACACAAGAATCATCTTGCCATGGAAGTAAAAAGAGTTGCCTGTATTTTTCAATACTGAGGCCAAAAGGTCAGAGACATTGGTCTCCGATGGTACTGACACGACTCCGGAAAGGTCCAGAGCGCTTTCATTGTAGGCCACTGTCAGGCCCGTCTGCTGCTCGATGGCAGAAAACACTTCTGATATCTTCATCCGTTCCCGACTGAATCTGACATTCTGGGTCTGGGCAAAAATCCCTGACGAAACAGATGAAGACAAGAGAATGCAAGCGAGCATTGCAATCAATTGTTTCATAAAAATTATTGATTATGTGATTATAATTTGTCCGGATTATCTGATATAGATATTGGCATTGACTTTCCGATAGGACATTCCCGGAATGAGTTTGCACAAGGCGAACATCAGATCGTCCAAAGTAGATCCTTGGATAAATTTGGCTGTTATAAGGTCGTTGTCGTATTTTCCTGTCGTGACATAAATCCTCACGGCATATCTGCGCTCGATGATTTTCACGATTTCATGTATGGATTTCGAACGGAAGCAGAGCTGGCCGCTCTCCCAGGCCACGTCTTCATCTGCATTGACATTCTCCACGAAACTGTTGCGCTGCTTCTTTCGACGACAAACCGCTGCCCGGGGGTCAGAATTACAGGTTCCTCCGCATTTTTTGTCAATGCGGAAATGCTTCCCCTGCACAATGTGGCGGTCACGTTTTCGTCGTCGCTGTAGGAAGACACGTTGAATTTCGTTCCGAGAACTGTAATGTCCATAACGGAAGTGCTGACGACAAATGGCTTTTTCTCGTTCCTCGTCACATCGAAAGTGGCTTCACCATTGAGATAGACTCCCCTTTTCCCGCCAATGAATTCCGCAGGGCAAATCAGCACGGTACCGGCATTGAGCGTGACAGATGTAGAGTCAGGAAGAAGCACATGACGCATTTCCCCGGCATTGGCCGAAAACTCAAGCATCTGCGGTGTCTCGTCATTGACCTGAGCCGAAAGGCCTTTCTCGTAGGAATGTCTTGAGACATTGACAATGACGACAGGCAGAATCAGGCATGCGGCAGCGACGACGGCAGACAGTATCCTGATGATCCTTTTCTGGCGGCAGACACGCAATTCTTCTGACAATTTGATGGCCAATGAAGCGGACTCAGCCCTGCGTATCTTGCCTTTTACGGAAGAATACGCGCTGTCGAGCTGCTCTTCCGTCAGCCCGACCGGTTCCTGAGAGGTCCATTTGCCGTATAAATCTTTGTTTGTCATAATCGGTTTTTGACTTTGCATATAATACAATGCAAACAGTGCGTATCCCCTAAAAGGTTTTTGATATTTTTATGAAAACACCATAGATATGAAGAACACTATGATATATTTTATCTTGCGCAGTTCACGTAGAGCAAAATTTATGTGATTCTCGACCGTTTTGGCTGAAACATTCAGTTTCTCCGCGATTTCCTTATGGCTCATCCCGTGCAATCTGCTGAGGATGAACACTTCACGTCGTTTTTCCGGCATTTCGGATACGGCTTTGAAAATGGTGTCGAGCCGTTTGCGTGAATCGAATTCCTTTCCCGGATCCAGTTCATCAGGAAGGTCAATGTCTTCCAGGCCCACGTGCCGTTTCCGGACTTTCGAGAAGTTGATGGCGAAATTCACCGTCATCCTGAAAAGATAGATGTCCAGATACTCCCGGTCGAGCAGCACTTCTCTTTTCATCCACAGTTTCACGAATACATTCTGCGCCACATCCTCTGCATCGTCGTCCGACTGCAGAAATGAACGCAGAAATGCAAGCATCCGTGGATAATACCGGTCAAATACCTTTCTGAACGCGGCTTCATCCACATTGACCGCCACAAAACTATTGTCAGACTCTGTCATTTGTCAGAAATTGTAATACTCCAACTGCTGCAGATTGCCCGGGACGGTGTCGCCAGGCTCCGGCCGCAGAATCAGGACCGTGTCGGAACTGGTCTTTCCGTCTGCGCTCACGGATGATGAGCGGTACGCATTGAACGCATCTATCTGAGCCTGCGCAAGTGCCACGCAGTCTGAAATGTCATCGTTGCATTGGGCCAACGCCTTGGATCCTTCCTTGACCTTCTTGCCGAAATAGACAATGTCCTCGATGCTGGTAACCGAGGTCACACCTAGACTCGCCGATGCCACGCCCATTTTTGCCAATGATATGGACAGCTGGATGTCCTTGCCCTGGGCTATCCGGTCCTGAAGGGTCTTAATCATGGAAGACATGGACAGGCGGTTGCCGTTGGAGCCGATGAATGACAGACATTTATATACTGTGCCGTCCTTGCTCTGAACCCAAGTCTGGGAAGCGGACGGGAAGTCATAGTTGCCTTTCATGTATTGTGCGGTCTTTTCCCACATGGCATTGACATCCCTCAAGAATTCATTGACAGCAGAACTGCTGGATTGATAAGCCCTTACCTCCCAATCGATCCGCGGCTTGGCCTTCTTGTCTTTCTTGTCCTTTTTGGCGGGTTTGCGCTCCTGGACTACTGTGACTCTTTCAGGCGCCGGCTCCTGTGCTACAGTCTGCTTCGCGGACTGCGCTTCCGACTTTTTGGCAGCCTGAGATGAAGTGTATTCTGTAGGAATCGGGATATTGCAAGGAGTCTTGCTGAGTTTGAGGTCATAGAACACATATTGACCTGAACGCTTGTCGCCGCACTCCAGCCAGAACATCAGCTGGTGGCATTTGAAAATCGGAACCGTGACGGTGAGCGGCTGCATCTTGTTGTCCAGCCAGTACTCCCCTACGAGAACCTGGTCAGCAAACACATTGAGTTTCACGGGATTGAGCAAAGCCTCAGGACTTTTGTTCTGGAACACATCATCGAACGCATCCACATATTCCACTCTGTTGGCGACCGTGAATGTGCAGCTCTCGTACTGTCCGTAAGGATTGAATGCCGCCGCGGATGCCTGTTTGCTGTTCTTGTCCTCAAGCAGGAGGAAGATGCTGGCAGTCGGTGTTCCGGATACGCCTGCGCTGACGCCGGTGGCGGCGGAGACGTTTGAGCTGCTTATCGTAGCGCCAACTCCTGTCAATGCCATGAATACGGCATCCATAACTGTCACGTTCTCCAGACCGAGCGGGATATTGGTCTCCAGCATGAATCCTTTGTTGATCTGTCTGCCGTCCTTCATCTGGAAGTATTTGGTGATGGTGCTGCCGTCGTGGAAGCAGTCAGCCATGTCAAAATTGGTCAGGTCGCTGACATATCTTCCGACATAGTGGAAATACGGTTTTCCGCAGACGTCTATCAGATCCGCATCATGGGGGCAGTCAGGCACGTCGTGCTCAAATACCGTATTCGGCACAGGCTTACCACGATAGAGGATGATATCGCCGACTCCGATGATGGTCTGCTTGTTCTTGCCGTTGCCCAATTTCTCAAACCTTAGCGTGCGGCATTTGTTTACAGGCAGTTCGTAGTGCTGGTTCAGCCATGTGCAATATATGGTATGGTCAAAGATCAGCTTGTCATCAGCATATACACGGAGATTGTCATCATCCAGCACGTGATTCATGCTAAGGCAACCTGCATCGAAACTGATCCAGTCATATTCGCCAGCAAGGTCAAATTCCGCATAAGAAGCCACCCTGTCGCCCAAAAGCTTGTTTCCGGTGGTCAGCAGCAGTCCTTCCCAATACTTTTCTCCACCCATCGAGAATGTGTAGTGTCTGGATTCACCTGTGAACAATGTCTTGTCCGCTGAACTTATTCCACGTACGGGTTATCAAAAGCTTTTGATAAGCCATATTATCCAAAGCAAAACATTATCCAAAGTCTCAGCTTCTATTGCATTAATAATTAAGTCGTTTCGTTTGTAAGATTAAATATTACTTACGATAAGAAATAACATAGCAGTGGTGAAAAACTCTAATAAAAGCCAAATGTAACTTCATGGGATAAAACATTCATTTGAAAGAAAGTTCTCTAGAAGAAAATATCAAACCAATGGGTACGATAAATTTCGGTTAGCAGCTTTATGCCTCCAATTATCTATCATTAGTTCTAAATAGTTATTTCACATTGACAAATTTCAAAAATATAAGAAAACACAATAAGAAGAGTCATTTTTAAGGTAAAAAATGACTCTTCTTATTGTGGAAATTATTTTAGACGGGACTACATAAATGGAAAACTTCAGGATTCCAGTTCTAGGCTTGAAGCCCTCTCTGATTCTCCTATGGTTGATTCCGTTGATATCCACCCATTTTCTTCACGTTTCCAACTTTCTATCCTTGCTACCACTTCCGGCTTTAGGTAAGCCTTTATGTGTGGCTCGTTCACATACAATAGAAATAGTAGCACACTCTTTGCAGTCTGCAATTTCTCCTCCTTAGTGAAGAAAGGTGTAAAGTTGCTCAATGTGTATACTCGCTCCTCTTCATGACTCTCTCCGTTTAGTGTCAAGCGGCACATAAAATTCTCGTAATACACTCTCTTATCTTCTGGTATATTACTGATTACCCCTTCCGTACGCATCATAGTTTCAAAAGGCTTATTATAGCAAAAACTTGAGAAGGCCTCCAACATTCGTCGCATAATATTACCAATACCCATCTCTGAAATTTCATCTAGATCCTCTGGACGGTCGCAACTTGCATATTCATACACATGTGTCAGTAATTTTTGGTACTCATTTCTTACTGACTGTTCCTTTATTTTCCTATTCTCTAACTCCAAAAACTTCTTCTCGCCACGTCCTCCTTGCAGGTCACTCCTTATTTTTACTAAATCAAACACTGACTGTAGATCGTGAGACATAACTAACAATCGGCTATTTGCATTGCCTTTTTTTATGTTACTAAACTGATACCGCAACAGAGACATCACTCCCAGCCTATTCCCATAGTCAAAACTTGAAATAGGATCGTCTATCACAATCAAATATTCTGAGGTATACTTGTCCTCATTTCTTTTTCCGCTAAACAACATTGCAAAAAAGTAACACAGCCCTAGTACATTTCGCTCACCCACACTAATCTTCTTTGGCTTTACCTCTTTGCCGTTCACCGTCAGTTTATAGCAACCCTCACCGGGTATCAGTTTCACTTTGCGGTTACTATAGAACACGTACTGCAATTCTTTGTTGATATATTCCAACGCAATATCCGTGCGTTCCTTTTGCATTTTCAGTTCTTTAATAGCAGCTATCAGCTCATTCTTTTGTTCTTTTAATACTTGCAGTTTCCTTTTATCTTTATCCTCGTTAGTCAATGCCATTTTGTAACCCATTAGTGCAGACGCCAATTGTTTTCGAGCCAGCATATTATTCTCGTGGCGTATCCTTTCAAACAACTTATTTCGCTTATTGACTGTCTCATTAAAGGTTTCTACGCATTTCAGTACACGTTCGAGTGCCGTCTTCCATGCCATACGGGCGTTACAATATGCTTCACCCATCTTATCAGTCAATGGTGTTTTCAGTGGTTTATAAATGTTACGTTTTCGTTGCTCTATCTTCTCTCGTAGGGTAGCCAACACCTTGTTTAATTCCTCTTTGGTAGCTACAGCGGCATCTAATTCTGTTTTATTTAAATTATCAGGAAATTTAGGCATATCTATTTTTATTTCCGCAAACAGATCGTATGCAATGTTTAAATTCGCATTAAACTCTTTCGCTTCTTTATTTAGAAGATGAGTTAATACCTCAGCTATGGAAGAACGGTCTTTTTCTGTGATTTCTCTTAAACACAATGGGCAGAATGTCCAACCCTCTTCTAACATATGCAGGGTATGGAACTGTTCAAAGTGTTGTGGTTCCTGACTTATTTTTGTTAATAGTTCCATCAGTCGCTGTTCTCTTTCTGTCAACTGTGGCGAGTCCAAAGGACTTTCTAATAGTACAGTCAAGTCTTCTAAACTTTCTGGCAGCATCAATTTGTCTATAGCCCACTCTATTACTTGCGAATCTTCCGCTCCCAAGTATAACCTCATATCAGCTTTCACCCGTTCCCGTAGTTGCTCATAGGTCTCCGCAGGCTCTTCCATTTTCATAAGTATATTCACCAAATCATCTGTAATACGGCTTTTCAGTGTGTTCCCTTTTAAGTCTCGGTCTATGTCTGCCCACCCACCGTTTTCACGCAACCCTTCTCTTATCTGATTCCAATAATACCGTGGTGATATATTCTCTTCGATATTACTGTATCTCTTTACCAGTTCTTCTTGCTGGTTGAATTCTTCTGTTTTTCTGCTTAGCTCCTCGTTTTTCGCATTTATCTTTTCGTCTAATTCTACTTGTTCACCTAACATCACTATTGCGTTCAGTCCGTCATTTTCCACCCTTACGTTGTTTCGTAGAAAATCTTCATCAAACACGAATATACTAGATTTATGCTCATCTGCTATAGGAGTCTCGCTGTTCACTGTGTAGTTTGTTTCCTCACCCCGTGTCACATTCTCCTCTCGTTCAATCCGTTCTTCTTCACTCTCTGACAACTGTTTCAGACAACGTGCTATCGTGCTTTTTCCGCTACCGTTACGTCCATAAACGATACTCAATGACACATCTCCTTTGAAAAGTTCCAGTTCCGTATCTTCGTCAAAGTAACCTCCTTTTATCTTTATCTTCTTAAAGTTCTCAAACATAGATTGTTCTTTTCATTTTTGATACAAAAATACAATTATCAATTCTAATTCAATATATGAATATGATTATTTTTAAGTCAACTTTTTTAAGCTCTTAACTCAGCTAGTAATTTAGTGTTTAAATCAGTTCTATCGTTTGTTAATATACCCAAAATGCACAAATCAGAAATCTCTCTTAAAAGCATTATCCAAAGTATGAACAAAGAATCCTGCTACTTATCTGAATAATAGCATAAAATAGAAATGGATACTTTTGATAATATTATGAGAATAATTTAAGAATTAGAGCTTTTGTTGTCTATTTTTATACATGGTATAATTTTTAAATGTAAGATTATGGATGTATATGACTACACTATTGACGATTTAATTGTCAAATGCTCAGAGAAAATGAAAGAATCTGGATATTCTCAGAGTTGCATCAGTGTCCATACTGTAAGATGGAAATTACATGTAAAGCCATTTCTCAGTAAGAGCGGAACAAATATTTATTCACATGATTTGGGACGTAAATTTCTCATGGAAAAACTTCCGTCCTTATCACCGGCATCCCGAAAGAGATTCAAAAGGAGCATACGTATTCTTGAATCATATGTTTTGACCGGAAATATACCCAAACATACTCCGCATACTCCTACATTTCCACTAACTGGCGGTATAGGAGTTATCGCACAAGACTTTATCAATTACAAATTGAAACAACGACGGCAATTAACGACAATCGAAAATTATCGCAGATTATTATCGTATTTTATCACATCCCTAAATATTAAGGGGAAAGATAATATCACTCAAATATCGGAAAGCGATGTACTGGAGTTTTTAGGAGTAAAAGAATCGCATTATTATAGATATACTGCCATGCACCAATTTTATGACTTCATAGGCAAGTTCCATCCAGATGCTCCCAATTATTCATATTTATTTGAGTTCATCCATCATCAACCTCGTGAAAAATTGCCCATAATATACACAAGGGAAGAAGTGAAAATTATTGAGTCTTCGGTAAGCCGTAGCGGAGCTACTGGAAAGCGTACATATGCCATGCTTCTATTGGCTTCAAGACTTGGTCTTCGCATTTCCGATATCGTCGGGTTGAAATTCTATAATATAGATTGGGATAAATCCTTTATACGACTGAAACAGGCAAAGACTGGAAATCCGATAGAACTACCTCTGCTGGTGGAGGTCGGAGAAGCCGTCATAGCGTATCTTAAAGTGCGTCCTCAATGCAAATGCGATGAAGTGTTTGTGACCCATACATGTCCTATAACAAAGATGAATAGGTCTGGAGCTGCCCGACTAATATCTCAAGCCATATTGAAGAGTGGTGTTGATAATGCTGGGCGCAAACATGGTCCGCATTCAATGCGGTTTTCTCTTGCAAGCAGAATGCTTGAACAAGGTACTACCCTTCCTACAATATCTGAATCGCTCGGTCACAGCGGTCATGATGTGACCATGAATTATTTGCGGATTGATATACATGCGATAAATCGCTGTATGCTTGATGTTCCACCTGTAAAAGACGATTTTTATGAACAACAAAACGGTACATTCTTCCTATAAGAATGATTTTAAGAGCATATTTTCTCCATACATATTACGTTTTTTGGAGATGAAAGAAATGTCCGGTTCAAAACTGGACAATATATTGGCTACATTGCGTGAATTTGACCGATTTGTCTTAGCTTCCGGTTTGGAATCTGTATGTATGACACAATCTGACATAACCTTGTGGAGAAACAACATATATGGCAAAAAGGCAACAACAATATACATGAAGTTCTGTATAATCGGGCAGTTCTGCCGTTATTTGGTAAAGCTCGGCATCCCATGTTATGTTCCTGTATATCCCCGTAAGCCTAAAGAACACTATGCCCCATACATCTTTTCCAAAGAGGAGCTAGACGACATATTCAATGCGGCAGACGAATTGGAACTTACGCGGAGGGATTTTAGAGTCAAAATATTCTCAATACCGGTATTGTTAAGATTGCTGTATTCCACAGGCATGAGAATAGGAGAAGCCGCAAATCTAAAGAACAGTGATGTTGACATGGTCTCACGTTCCATTATAATACGGGATAGCAAAAATAGAAGAGAACGCCTGCTTCCTATTAACGAATCTCTGTTCAAGGTATTTGAACAATATCTTGTAAAGCGTGACAAACTGCCATTATCTGATATAAATTCTCCTGACTCTCCATTTTTGGTTTCGTTAGACGGGAAACCCTTTAAAAGAAATTCTGCGACACATTGGTTTCTGTTAATCCTTGAAAAATGCAAGATTAACTATACTCCGGGCATTGGTCCCAGAATACATGACCTCCGCCATACTTTTGCCGTGCATGCACTTAATAAACTTGCAGAGGAAGGATTGGATATGTACTGTAGCTTACCGATTCTTTCTGTAGCTATTGGGCATAAATGCGTAAGTGACACAGAATATTATCTTAGGATTACAAGTCAAGTATATCCTGATTTATCAGAGGTCACATCAAACATATCAGAATATATTTTCCCAACCATCTCTATCATGCAATAATAATGAAACAACAGACTGAATTACCATTAGCGAAGTATATCGGAACTTTCTTCTCTTCATATTTATCAGCGGAAAGGGGAGCCAGTCCACATACAATACGTTCATATGCCAATGCCATTGCTTCATATCTTGATTATATGGAAACTGTAAAAGGTATTGCGACAGAACGCATATTGACTACATCTTTTAATAAAGAAAATGTTCTTGATTTTCTTTCATGGATAGAAAATAAGAAAGGCGTATCCGTGCAGACCCGCAATCAGAGGCTGGCCGCAATGCACTCTTTATCTCGATACCTGTTACATTCAGATGTGACACATATAGACCGTTGGCAGGAGATTTTGTCTATCAAATCTAAAAGAGCACGGCTTAAACCCATGACATTCTTATCGGTAGATGGAGTTAGATTGCTCCTTAAACAAATCCCGACAGATAGTATTTATGGTAGGAGAAATCTTGCCATGTTCGCTTTGTTGTATGACACGGGAGCCCGTGTTCAAGAACTCATTTTGCTACGACCGTGTGATCTTCATCTGGAATCACCGGCATATCTTATTTTGCAGGGAAAAGGAAACAAGAACCGAGCTGTTCCCCTTCATGAAAAACAGGTTGCCATTCTTCGAAAATATATCAATGACAACAAATTATATAGGACAGAGCTTCAGACAGAGCCATTATTCAGAAATCGCAATGGAAGCAGACTTACAGGCGCAGGTGTCACATACTTGCTAATGAAATATGTGACACTGGCCCACATGAAAAATCCCGATTTAGTGCCAAAGCGAATTTCTCCTCATTGCCTACGGCATAGCAAGGCAATGCATTTGCTTCAAGCCGGAGTTAATCTAGTTTATATTAGGGATATATTAGGTCATGTTTCAATACTGACAACTGAAATATATGCCCGTGCAGACTCAAAGCAAAAAAGAGAGGCACTTGAAGCCGCCTATAAAGATGTCATACCGTCTGAAGAGTATCCCAAACCAACATGGGAATCTAACAAGTCTCTTAAAGAATGGCTCAAAAGCCTTGGAACACATACACATTGATGACTCAGAATTTATTTGTTTAAAACCTCCATGATATAATCCAACATTATCTGCGGGTCAAGGGGATGATGCCCTTTGTATAACGTCAAATGTAAATGTGGACCTGTTGAACGACCGGTCGAGCCTACAAACCCGACCGGTTCACCAGGATGTATTGCCTGTCCTTGCTTAACCAATATTGTTGACAAATGGCAGTAGATAACCGTATAGTTATCATGTTGTATGACCACATGGCAACCGCGAGACTTATCTCTCCCAACAGCAATAATTGTACCTGGAATCATAGCATATGTCTTTTCTCCCATACGGGCTTGCAGGTCTATGCCATTGTGGTGCTTTTGTCGTTTTGTGAACGGATCTATCCTAACTCCAAATTTCGATGACACATGAATGCGTTTCAAAGGCAACGAAACTTCTATTTTGTAAAACGGGACTTGATTCTTACCTACAAACTTTTCTTTTACCAAACAATTATTATCATAAGGTATATCAGTTTTGAGAGGTATAATGTCTTTATTCTTAATGGCATTACAGTTTATACTTTGGATAATGTTTTGCTTTGGATAATACGGAATATGGCTTGATGGAGGACATCAGAGGGCATACGTCAGGAAGTTTGGCGATTCTGTCGCGGTTAGGATTGACAATGCCAGCTGCCGGAACGCTCGCACCCTCCGGATAGGCCTTGATATCCACCACTCCGTATGTGATGCCGCCCAGGAAGTCGCTGTTTCTGTATTCGCATATAAGCCCGAGCCGAGCAGCGCCTTTCACATCGACAACTATCTGTTTAGCAAGGTCTTTCTGTGTCACCATTCCTTCATAAACGGTCTTCTTGTCAGCTTTCACGACAAGCCATGCGCTCGAATTGGAACTCTGGTTGTCTCTCGGTCCGACGACGAATGAAACCTTGTCATAACGCTTGTCCAGCCAGAAATATGCGAATCCCTGTTCTGTTCCGGCAAGTGCCTGTGATACGGAGAAGCTAAGACCGGAATTGTATTCCTTCCGGTTTATGCTGATGCCTTTTTCCTGACCGGCTCCTTTGGCCTTGTCACCGAGTACAGGCTTTACGAACCCGGACTCCCTATATTTATATAACTGGTTGGTCTGCATAAGATCGACAGTTCCGCCCGGCACTCGGGAAAGGAGTGTGTTCGGGTTTGAGACTGCTGCTCCTGCCTTCCAGAGCTTTACATTTCCGAATGCGATTTGCGTATCGCCCCGTGGAATCGTGAATACTATTTCATTGACCCCGGCGACATCGAATGTCAGGAAGCGTGGGGCGTCGTATGCGAAAACGACCTCGTCCAGCAGCCGTTTCCCGTCCGCAGATACTGTCACGATGGAATTGCCTTTGTCGGGATTGCCGTTCGAATACGGGCCCATCACAAATGTCAGCTTGCTGTATGCGCCTTTGAGAGCGAACACCGCCTTACCCGGGACATTGTCAGAAATCAGCCCACCGGAAGGCGCACCGATCACGAAACCGCCCGTGATGTCATAGCAGCCGATTTTCATGGCACTGCCACCTGTTTTATATATGGAACATTTCTTGGACTCCGTAGGGACAAGTGCATTGACCATATATGTCTGTGCATCGAGGTGCGAAACGCAGGCAGCAAGCAGCGTAATGACAGTTAAAATCTTTTTCATAAAGTTCCGGGTTCAATTTTCAAATTTCGTGGCACAATTTCCAGCAATTTAGTGATTTGTCCGAACATCTGCAAAAAGAGATGGGAAGGCAAGCCATATATTTAAGAGTTTTGCGTATCTTTGTTTGAAACAAAAGGAGAATTTGCTATGCTTGAGATTGGTAATCGAATGCCTGATTTTTCAGCGGCTGACCAGAATGGCAACATTGTCAAGTCTGCTGACCTTATTGGAAAAAAGACGGTGGTGTACTTCTACCCGAAGGCCAACACGCCGGGCTGCACTGCTGAGGCTTGCAGTCTGAGAGACAATTATGAACGGTTCTTGGCATTGGGCTACAATGTCATAGGCATAAGTAAGGACAGCGTGAAGGCCCAGAAGAATTTCAGCGACAAATATGCATTGCCATTTCCTCTGCTCGCAGATACTGACGCATTGATCATCAAGGCTTTCGGCGCATGGGGCGAGAAGAAGCTCTATGGAAAGACTTACGAGGGAATTCTGCGTAAGACATTCATTTTCAATGAGAATGGCATACTTGAGGAAATCATTGACAAGGTCAATACGAAGAACCACGCTGAACAGATTCTGGGATAGAGAGTTATGACGAATTATCAGTTTACCGGCGGAACCATTTGCGCGCCGGCTACAATTCCGGGCACAGGTGCGATATCGATAATAAGAGTCAGCGGAAAAGAGTCATTGGCGATAGCCGACAAAGTCATTGACACTAAGGGAGTTCCTATTGCCGAGACCGAAGGCTACAGGCTGCGCTACGGGACGGTTTTCGAGGCGGACGGAAGTGTTTTGGACAATGTGATAGTCAGCGTTTTCCGTGCTCCTCATTCATACACGGGCGAGAATTCAGTGGAGATTTCCTGCCATGCTTCGCGATTCATTGTCAATAAAATTCTAGAGCTTCTGGTCAATGCCGGAGCCCGTATTGCGGCTCCAGGTGAGTTCACGCGCCGTGCTTTTGTCAATGGCAAGATGGACCTCGCCCAGGCAGAAGCGGTCGCAGATGTGATAGCTTCGCAAAGTGCTGCTTCTCATAGGGTTGCAATGAATCAGTTGAAGGGCGGTTTTTCGTCAGAGTTGAAAGTGCTGAGGGAAAAGCTTCTGACAATGACTTCCCTACTGGAACTCGAACTGGACTTCAGCGAAGAAGATGTGGAATTCGCAAGCCGCAAGGAACTGGGGCAGTTGGTGGACGATTCATTGACACATATCAGGCGTCTGACCGCATCATTCAGCCGTGGCAACGCTATCAAGAACGGTGTCCCTGTGGCGATTGTCGGGGCTACGAATACGGGTAAAAGTACGCTTCTCAATGCCCTGCTCGGGGAGGAGCGCGCGATCGTTTCGGATATTGCCGGCACGACTCGTGACACTATCGAGGAAACGCTGAATATCGACGGTATCCTGTTCAGATTCATTGACACTGCCGGAATCAGGGAAACTGATGAAACAATAGAGAAAATCGGCATTGACCGGACTTTCAAGAAACTTGGCGAGGCCGCTGTCGTGCTGGGGATGACGGATTTGTCGCGAGGCGAGGCGGCTGTGCTTGAGGATGCTGATTTCATTCTGTCCAAGGTCAATGAAATGGGCGGTGTGAAAAATGACGGTACAGAGAACGACGGGTCTGAAACTGGCGGGACACCTCTAGCTGGAACTGACGGAGCTTCTCTGGCTGAAACGGACGGGGCACCTCTAGCTGGAACTGACGGAGCTTCTGGGTCTGAAACTGGCGGAACACCTCCGGCTGAAACGGGCGGGGCCTCCCAACATGGTCATGGTGACGGGCAGGAAAGGAAAGTGGTTATTCTGGTGAACAAATGCGATGTTGCAGGTGATTTCTACAGGGATGATAACGGTACTGGCTATGGCTCAGGCAATGATTTGGGTGAGAATACGGCGAAGATTGGTGGTAACAAAAATGTTAACCACAATAACAACATTGTTTCACTCATTGAAAATAAATACGATAACTGCAAAGTCATTCCAATCTCCGCGAAGACCGGAAAAGGGTTATCAACATTGACAAAAACACTCGGCGAAATAGGTTCCGAAATCACCGGCAGCACCGACGAGACCCTCGTGACCAACGTCCGCCACTACGAAGCCCTGGTCCGCGCCGCATCCGCTCTTGATCGTGTCCGCGCCGGCCTCCATATCGCCACCCTCCCTCCTGACCTGATAGCCCAAGACCTCCGCGAAGCCCTCTACCATCTAGGCGAAATCGTCGGCGAAATCAGCACCGACGAAACCCTCGGCAACATATTTCGGAATTTTTGCATCGGGAAGTGATACAAAGAAAAGAAAAGCATAAAAAGAGAAAATATAAATCCGTAAAGTGCGAAAAATCAATGGTTTTATGAGAATTTGTATTTTCTCTTTTTCTCCATACTTTCTGCCTGTTTTCATATTTTTTTCGTAATTTTGTCCCCAGATTGTCCCCCGTAAGGGACACGAGGGACAAAAATCTGTCCCCCGAAGACAAGGGATCACATCTCTTATTAAAATAGGAACAGGCTATGACTAAGAAAACAACAATCCAGAAAGAACCCGTAAAATTACGGGAAAAGAAGTTGGCAAACGGTAACGTGAGCTTGTATCTCGACATCTACAGAAATGGGAAACGTCAGAAAGAGTATTTGAAACTTTACCTGATCGATGCCACTACTCCGTTGGAGCGTGAGCAGAACAGACAGACATTGGCAACCGCTCAGGCTATAAAATCTAAACGCCTCATTGAAATGCAGAACGGAGAGTATTCTTTCACTCGCCAATTCAAAGAAGATACTCCCTTTTTGGAATACTATCGGAAGATGGTTGAAGAAAGACACAAGAATCCTGAATCTGAGGGAAACTGGGGTAACTGGAGAAGCTGCTTGCGTTATCTCGAAATCTATTGTGATGAGAAAACCACATTCAAAGATATTACTCCGGAATTTATAAACGGCTTCAAGGATTTTTTGAACAATGTGGAAAAAGACACTCACAAGCGTACCGGTCCACGTAGGGAAAGGGATGTGTTTCAAGGCTTGTCCCAAAACTCAAAAGTCTCTTATTTCAACAAGCTCCGCGCCTGTATCAACCAGGCTTACGATGAAAGAATCATACCTGTAAATCCTTTGCGTGGAATCGAGGGATTCAAAGCCGCAGAAGTAAAGCGTGACTATCTGACCTTGGAAGAGGTAAAACAGTTGGCTGCTACTCCTTGCCGCTATCCTATTCTAAAAAGAGCTTTCCTCTTTTCATGCCTGACCGGACTTCGTAAAAGCGATATTCAGAAACTCACATGGAGCGAGGTTCAAAAATTTGGAGATTACACGAGAATCGTTTTCAAACAAAAGAAGACTGGTGGACAAGAGTATCTTGACATTTCCTCACAGGCTGAAAAATACCTCGGTGAAAGAGGCAACCCGGAAGATCCCGTCTTTACAGGATTTACATACGGAGCTTGGACTTCATTGGAATTACAGCGTTGGAGCATGGCTGCCAATATCAATAAGAATCTGACCTTCCACTGCGGACGACATACCTTCGCTGTGCTTATGCTTGACTTGGGAGCGGACATCTACACTGTATCAAAACTATTAGGGCATAAAGAACTGGCGACCACACAAATTTATGCAAAGGTGCTTGACAAAAACAAGCAGAATGCCGTATCATTGATTCCAGACATTGATTAAATCCCGTGTTTATGACAAGGCAAGAAACAGTTATAAAGATAACGAAGATTACCCGAATCGTCGGTGAAATGAAAAGCCAATTGGATTTGGATGATGAAATCGAATTTGAAGCACTTGACTCTTCGTGGATGAATATCGGGAAATGGGTGAATGAGATTTATCAATATATGGAACAAGCCCCCTCTCCTCTTTTGGCAAACCTTATAACAAATAACGAATTTACCGTTCCTGTCGTAAACTATGTACAAAGTCATAGGCTGGAAATTGATTCTGCATACGTCAAGGTAATTGACTGTTATGCAAACAATATGCAAGCGTTGCTGTCACTTTGCGAAAGGCAAGAAGAAGAGGTGAAAGGCGAATATAAAGATCTGATTGAGCCTTTAGCCAATGAACAGGTGGCTACATTATTACAAAGAGCCATACGCACAGGTCTTTTGGATGAACACTATCAGCCGATGCCGCAAACGAAGCCGCTGCAACTGAAAGTGATAGCCTATGCTGTATCTACCATCTGTAAACTTCCCAGCACCTACATCCTTTTTGAAAAGCAATGGAAAAGGGAAAATGGAAAGCGTTTCAGCACTTGGCGTGTTCCGAGACACAATACGGGACTTTACGAAACGACCAAAGCCCTCTACTCGGAAGTTGACTTTACTGAATTTGAGCCAAAGCATCAGACAGAGACATTCTACACACCACAAAGTGAAGAAGATATAGCAGTGCTGTATCAAGATTTAGTGAAATACGGATACATCGCACCTGACACTGGCTTGAAAACATTTGTCGGCATTTTCAATAAAAAGACATTCAGCAAGCCGGTAGAATGGATTAAAACGCAACGACAGTTGTCCTTTTTCGTATATCAGGCATTTTACAAATTCAACAAGAAGGATTTGTGGGTAAAAGGAGAATGTTGTTTCAGCATAAACGGACACACTCCGCACAAAGCTTGTTTTGTATCAGGTTACAGTTGGATTAAGCGAACCGGATGGTTGGATAGGTATGATGTTAAATTAAAGACTATCTGTGATAAGTTCAACCACATTGAAAATACGTTCAATGAAAAAACTTCTGATGAACGGCTCATTCATACGAGCAAAGTTGTATTTTACAGTCCGAATAGCGAAGATGAGATACATTTAATGTTCTCCGCCCTACTTGGCGGTGGATATATCTCCTCCGACACCACATTTGCCGCATTCAAAGGTATTTTCGATGAAGCGGTATTTGAACATCCTATAGTATGGATGAAAACACAGACTTCACTTATGTACTTTGTACATTTGGCCTTTAAGCAACACAATCCCTATGATGTATGGGTAAAGTGCGTAAACTGCTTCCGCTTGCAAAATGATAAAGTGCCTAACAGAGAAAGTATGGATAGTAATTTTCGTTTTATAGTCAAAAAAGGATTGATGGACACATACGATATTCAACTAAAAACCATTGCAGATAACTATCTTAGCACTCAAAACAAAAACGCCATCAACGCAAAGGTGGCAAACAACAATACTTAAAATAATGTTTTATGTCAAAGAAATTATCTTTGCACCTCTCTCTTTTTGAAAAGAGCGATGCGAGGTTTCCAATGGACTCCTGCGCAGACCGGTAAAGAAGGGCTATTCCGGTTGGTTGAGCAAGCCCAAAAGTCTTACAAAGACGAAGTCACCACACGGCAAAAAAGTTACAGGCGATACGTGCTTGACTTTACCCATTCACATCGGTTTCACGATGCGATTGATGCCTGGAGCAAAAATGAACATCTAAAGAATTATCACACGGTAATAGAGCTTCTGAGAAAGCATGAAATTTTGATTCGCAAACATTTCGACCATGACCTATTGGACGAAAATGGGATCATAAAACTTCTGAACGAATTTTACGCCATTGACCTGTCGGAATCCACTACCGAGTCCGACAACAGCAGTCCGGGGAATCATATTCAGACCATTCAGAATACCAACATCAAACCTTTACTTGACAGATATACTCTGGACCTCATTGTGCAACTTGCCAATGAGGTCTGTTTGTTTAAGGAAGTTTTGGATGTAGACAATGTTGCCATTTGTTATGCAGCAGACAGATTGCAGACTGTGACTTCAAGAAACAACAGCAAATTGGTTTTATTGTTGGATAAACTGGCTTCACACGATGTGATAACCTATAACTGGCAATCGGTAATTGCCCAAAAACATCTTGTCATCAGTTCTTCAGGGAAGAAATTACTGACCCAACACGATATGTCATCAACCCTCAATCGGATAAAAGACACCACTCCCAACGCCATAGATAAGCATTTTTTGGCAATCATAGACAAGTATATCACTCTAATCAAAAACAAAGAAGTATAACAAAGGAATAACAAATTGTTGAGAGTTGTATTGAGAATTGTGTTGATACTCAATAATCTCAACATAATCAAGCGAATATACTCATCTACCTTTGCCCTCCGTAATCGATTACTCACGGAGGGCATACCTCCCATTGTCAAATTTAACAGCATCAATCAATGAGACATCGAAGAACAACAAATGAAAATAAGATGCTCTCCAAAATGGAGAACATGATTTCGATGATGACAACGGAGAAACCTTTTGAACGGCTCCAATCGTTAGAACAAAAGATCAACGAAGTGGATAAAATCCAGACCATCGAGAATTACATTGCACAGCTGAAAGAGCGTATTTGGGCAGTCAAGGAAGTGCTGACTACCGCTGAAGCTTCTGCTTATCTCGGTTTGTCCGAGAGTTATATCTACAAACTCACTTCTCTCAAGCAAATACCACACTACAAGCCAAACGGCAAATTGGTGTATTTCAACAGAAAGGAACTTTGCAGATGGGCAATGAGAAATCAAGTACAAACAATAGGGCAACCTGCTGCTATAACAAAAGAAGAATTATGAATAGAAAAGAAATAGACTTATTACTCTCCCGTATCGAAGGATTGAAATCATTCCTCGAAAACAACTCCTTGGAAAATTTTCAGCAGGAAATTCTGAATGTTGAAAATTACCTGAAACGATTCGGTTCTTTGGCCGAACTGCTATCCCATCTTGAAAATGTAGAAAAGATAGCTTATGCCGCAAAAGAGTTTCTCAATATAGACGAGGTAGCCGCCTATCTACAAGTGTCCAAAGGCTATGTCTATAAGTTAACCATGCAGAAAGAACTTACCGTGTATAAGCCGAATGGGAAAAACATATTCATTCTCAGGGATGACCTGAACCGATGGATAAAGCGCAACCCCTGTTTCTCCAATGCAGAAATAGAAAGGCAAGCCAATGTCATCGCTTACACATTGGGACAAAAAAGTAAGAACAAACCAACAAAAGGAGGGAAAAAATAATGCAACCTGATATGATACAACCCAACAATTATCGGATAGACGAAGCCAAATATAAGTCTTTATTGAAATATATACGGCTGAGTGTTACCGAAAAATATGAGTTTCCACAGGAAATCGTACAAATAGACGGCGTTACCATTGCTACAATTGGGAATTTCAGTGCTTCCACCGGCAAACCCAAAAGCAAAAAGACATTCAATGTCAGTGCCATTGTCGCATCTGCCCTTTCCGGAAAGGAAGTCCTAAAATATAAGGCAGAACTGCCGTCTTGCAAGAATCGAATTCTATATATCGACACAGAACAAAGCAAGTGCCATTGCCACAAAGTGCTTCATCGAATCCTCAAACTGGCAGGATTGCCTACTGACCAGGAAAATGACAACATCCAATTCTTGGTTCTGCGTGAATACACTCCTGACCAAAGGAGAGATATTATACGATGGGCACTCCACGAAGAGCAAAACATCGGGCTCGTAATCATTGACGGCATCCGTGATTTAATCCATGACATAAATAGTCCCAGTGAATCCCTTGACATAATCAATGAACTGATGAGATGGTCAAGCTATTACGAGCTACATATCCACACCGTCTTACATTTAAACAAAGGCGATGACAATACCAGAGGTCATATAGGAACAGAACTGAACAATAAGGCTGAAACTATCCTGCAAATATCAAAAAACAATGAAAATGGAAAAATCAGCGAAGTAAGAGCCATGCACATAAGGGACAGGGAATTTACACCTTTCGCATTTGAAATCGGAGAAGACTCTCTCCCTCACTTGGTAAAAGAACATCAATTCAAAAAGAACAAAATGGACAGACTGGCTTCTTATATAGATATGACCGAGCAGCAACACCGAACCGCCTTGGAAGTAGCCTTTGAAGAATGCGCGGAATATGGCTACCAATCTTTGCTTGAAGCTCTTAAAAAGGGATATGAGAGCATTGGGTATTCAAGAGGAAGAAACACATTGGTAAACTTGTGTAAGTTCCTGTTGGAAAATCATGCCATTACAAAAAACGGTCGTACCTACTCCTATAATAGTTCATTCCATCTCTAAGCAGTATGGTTTAGTTTGTGAGTATATATAAGTAAACCATACTAAAATGAATATAAAAGAAGCGAAACAGATACGGCTTGTGGAATATCTGCGGATAATAGGACATTCTCCGGTCAATGCGCGTGGCTGCCAGTATTGGTACCTCTCCCCATTGCGAGAGGAACGTACCCCCTCGTTCAAGGTCAACGATAATTTGAACGAATGGTATGACTTTGGGCTTTCTGCCGGAGGTGACATCATAGAACTGGGAAAACACCTTTATCGTACTGGCAATGTAAGTATAGTATTGCTCCGCATCAGCGAGAATGCCATTGGCGTACCTTTTCAACAGTTACAAAGCCGGAGTGTCCGTCCCTGTCCTATCGAGGAAGAAATGGAAAACGTGGAAGTAAGAGAACTGAGCCACCATGCCTTGTTGTCTTACCTCCGTTCCAGGTATATCAGTGAGAATATCGGCAGGCTGTATTGTAAGGAAATTCATTATGAGCTACGCAAAAGACACTATTTCGCCATAGCCTTTGAAAACAAGACCGGCGGTTACGAGGTGCGCAATCCTTATTATAAAGGATGTATAAAGGGGAAAGACATATCCGTCATCAGGTATAACAAGGATATAATCCAAAACCATGTCTGCGTGTTCGAGGGCTTTATGGACTTCTTGTCTTACCAAGAACTTCATAGAAAAGGAGACTATCATGTCTGCATCGACAGTCCTACCGATTTTCTTGTGATGAACTCAGTCAGTAATCTGAAAAAGTGTCTTGTGGAACTGGAACGGTACACCGCCATCCATTGTTATCTGGATAACGACCTCGCCGGGCAAAAGACCGTCGAGACCATTGCCGGACTTTACGGGATAAAGGTAATCAATCACTCCGAAAGTTACTACAACTACAAAGATTTGAATGACTATCTGAGAGGTAAAAGGCGTTAGTCTTTGTCTTCCCTCTGATAGAATTATATTATCCACGAAAGGCTCTCCGCATATGAGAGCCTTTCGTGGATATGAGTGTGATTATGTTTTTCCTGTTATCTACTTGGTTATGATTTCCCAATAGCCGTTCTTGTTAGAACCAACATGCTTAATAATGTTCTGTTCTTGAAGTCGTTTTATAGTTTTCGCTACCCAACTTCGAGAATAACCCGTAACATTGGCAATCTCCGTCATTGTGATTTGAGGATTGTTTTGTATCTGTTCTATAATTTTTAGTGTACTTTCTGGTGTACTTTGTAGTCCACTTTCTGGTGTACTTTGTAGTCCACTTTTGCGTGCACCTCGCCTTGAAGCCTTTACGGAAGCGTCTTTATGGGCTATGTCAGCTATTATATTGCCGGCTGCTTCATGGCAAGGAATCGTGATGCGGAAGAATGTGCGGTCTTCATCCGTGACAACGGTTGCACGAGGCGATCCGTTATTCTCCAATACATTTTGTATGGTCGGAATACCTGTAGAACGCCCCTCGGTCATATCCAGTTCTTTAAGATATTCTCCCAAGCGACGGTTGCGGTAACGTTTTGAAACAAGAATATCACAACGGGAAATGTCAGCGGCAGATATACTTCGATCCGGACCACCCACATTTTGAATGGTAATACTATCCGGCTCTACTGTTATTACGACAGGTTCCCATTCCCGATAGTCACGATGATAAAGCGAGTTCGTGACACTTTCTTCCAATGCCTGATAAGGATAAGTATAGAATTTCCTGCTGCGATAGTCATTCTCCGGTTTGATGATACTCTGCATCACGAGCATACGCTTCAAGTATTCCAAGGTGCGGTCTATAATCTGCGGAACCGAACCTTTGATGACTGCTCCTTCGTAAAGGTTACTCGGATTATTCAGCCTTCCTTCTGGGAAATAGACAATCTCCACCTGTGTCCGCTTGAAAAATTTGCTTGGATTCTCACAAAACATCATGGCCGCCACGTTTCTCAGCATACGGTTTTCCTTCGGGCCGACAAACAAGTCCATCTGCTCCAGAATCTCTTGCAGTGGTCTTATGTTAATCTCGCTTGCCAGTTTGCTTCCGACTTTCACCAGATATTCACGCAAAAGCAAAGTGGATATGTCTTCCAAACGAATGTCAGGGTTGCCCCTTTCATCAAATGGCACACGACTGGCAAGTTCGCGAAGTTCATCCAGCACCTCACCTTTGGCGATAATGCTGCTTGTTCCACTGCGGATATAGAAGTATTCCTTGGAACCGTTCTTTGCCGTTACATTCTCCGGAACAGAATACGGACGGTTAATCCCGGCAGGGCACCATATTACGAGTACAGTCTTGCCGTCCACTTCCTCCGTGCTTGTCCGAGGCATATAGTACGGGGCTATCTTGTTATTATAGCCGACCATATCCTGAAGGATGTCATCAATCTCTTCAATGGGTATTCCTTCAACAGGCCGAATGGCAACTCCGGTCTTGTCGTCAGTGTCAACGCCTACCACGATATAACCACCACCAAGGTCGTCAAAATCATTTGCGAAAGCGCATACGCTGTGGTATATACTCACCGGATTCCAACCTTTCTTAAATTCAATCCGATTGGATTCTATCCTCTGTTTATTCAGCAGGTCGTCTATGTTGATAGCAAGTGCCATAATTATTTATCAGCTTAATGGTAATTGTCCTCTGTTCGTCTTTCAAAATATATATGGCAGTTTTGCGTTTTCGTCTTTTATTACCACAAACACCTTGAAAATCTGTTGCAAAGTTAATGATTTTGCACGAGTTGAGCAAAGAAACGGGTGATTGGTTTAATAGTCATTGATGAATAAGAGACTTTCATCTGATCTTCTTTGGAAAATATAAGTAAAGACATTAAGCCGGGCAAACCGGACAACCTGTTCATCTTTCATCCTCGTCTTAATCCGGCTCGTATTTCGGTTCAAAATTGCGCTTAAAGTATGATAATTGAGTATGATTTTAGATTTTTTCGGAATAATGTTTAATATTCAGCTGCTTTTCACAAGAATATTTCGTAGTATGAAATTATTGTATTTCCTTTGCGTTCATATTTTAATCATATTCTAAAATCAGACTATAAGATATGAAAGCATATTTCATCTTCGCCATTGCGCTGACCGTGGCATACATCATCTACTACGCTGTGATGATAGCAAGAGACCTTTATGGTAAAAACGGAGAAAAGATAAAATCCGGAGAAGAAGAATTTGACGTGAGCGATTTTGACGAGGAAGAAAGCGTCAGCGTGGTGGAGAACGACAAGGGATTCAATATCGGTGACAACGAGTATGAGACCCACTACATCGATGAGACACAGAATGTGTCGGAGGAAACAAATCCCACAGACGAAAAGCCGAAACAGGATGTCATCGATGCTCTGAACAACAAGGTCAAGGCTAACATGGAAGAGACACAGGTCACCTTCTCCAATCCCTATAACTCTACGGAGCTGTACAAGCTGATGATTCAAAACGGCATTGGAGAATTGCATCCGGACGGAGGTGTAACCACCAAGAACGTAATTGATGAACTATGACCCGACACAACGGCAAAAGAATACTAAGCGCATTATGTATGCTGCTCCCCTGTTCCGTCTTCGCCAAAAGCGGCGGCGTGAACTACTCGTGGGGAGCGGACGCGCTGGCTTCCATGCACGACTATGTGGTGACGATGATGCTCTATGTCCAGTACGTCATTTACGCGGTTGCAGGAGGTTTTGCGGTCATAGCTGCATTCCAGATATATATCAAGATGAACACGGGCGAGGACGGAATCACCAAGCACATACTCTCGCTGGTCGGGGCCTGCCTTTTCATCATAGGTGCGACAATAGTCTTTCCGGCATTTTTCGGCTATCGAATTTAGAGAATCACGAGTGTAAAACAATCAATAAAGTTCAATTAAAACAAGACAAGCATGTTTGAAAAAGTAAAAAGATTCGCAAAGAAGATCGCGACTTCAAAGAAAACGCAGATGACCTGCCTGATGATGGTGTGCGGAGTGACCGCTTTGATGGCACAGACTACCGCAGGAGACTACTCGGCCGGAACAGCGGCTCTGACCCAAGTGAGCGAGGAAATCGCCAAGTATGTTCCTATCGTGGTGAAACTCTGTTACGCCATTGCCGGAGTGGTAGCCGTAGTGGGTGCGATCTCGGTATACATCGCGATGAACAACGAGGAACAGGATGTCAAGAAGAAGATCATGATGGTGGTCGGAGCCTGTATCTTCCTTATCGCGGCAGCCCAGGCACTTCCTCTGTTTTTCGGACTCTCCTAAACCGCAGGTATCATGAACGGGAAAGAGGAACACTATCCGGATTATCCATTGTTAAAGGGGCTGCAACGTCCCCTTGAATTTATGGGTATTCAGGGTCGCTACATCTATTGGGCGGCAGCCACGATAGGCATCGCCATTGTCGGCTTCATCATAGCCTACTGTGTGGCAGGATTCGTCCTTGCCCTGATTGTCCTGTCCGTCACCGTGACAAGCGGTGTGGGACTGATTCTGTTCAAGCAGCGCAAGGGACTGCACAGCAAACGGCAGGAACGTGGGGTGTTCATCTATGCCTACTCAAAGAAAATGTAACAGAAAACCATTTGACCATGAATGGATATATTGAATGTTGAACGTGGGTGGGCTTGGCCTTTCAATAGGTTAGCCTGCCCTTAATTGTAAACAGCCGAATGATTATATATGTTTTCATAGTCTTCATTGCCCTTTGCGTGGGCATGGCCGTGTCGGTCTATGCCTTTGGAACTGGCGGCAAGCGGAAACGCATCTTTCAGGACATCTATTTCTCCGTGGAAGAAGTAGACAGGATTGGTGTGATATATACCAAGACCGGAGAATATTCCGCCGTGCTGAAACTGGAGAACCCGGTACAGAAATATTGCGCCAATATCGACTCTTACTATGAGTTCACGCAACTTTTCACCGCCATTGCCCAAACTTTGGGAGAAGGCTATGCCATACACAAGCAGGATATTTTTATCCGAAAAAAGTTCTCGGAAGAGAGCGACGAGAACCGTGAATTTCTCTCCACATCCTATTTCCGTTACTTCAACGGCAGACCTTATACCGACAACGAATGTTACCTGACTATCACTCAGGAAGTCAAGAAAAGCCGTCTGTTTTCTTTTGACGGCAAGAAGTGGCGAGACTTCCTTGTAAAAATACGCAAGGTTCACGACCAGCTGCGTGATGCCGGCGTACAGGTGAGATTTCTGAACAGGCAGGAAGTCAATGAATATGTTGACCGTTATTTCGCCATGAACTTCCGTGACAAGGTAGTCTCGATGACTAACTTCAAGGTGGATGACGAATGTATCTCCATGGGAGACAAACGGTGCAAGGTGTATAGCCTTGTGGATGTGGATAACGTGAGCCTGCCGTCTGTCATCCGTCCCTATACCAACGTGGAGGTCAATAACAGCAGTATGCCGATGGATCTGGTGTCGGTTGTGTCCGGCATTCCCAACACCGAAGCGGTGGTGTATAACCAAATGATATTCATTCCCAACCAAAAGAGAGAACTGGCCTTGCTTGACAAAAAGAAGAACCGCCATGCAAGTATGCCCAATCCCGGCAACCAGATGGCGGTAGAGGACATCAAGCGTGTGCAGGAAGTGGTGGCAAGGGAAAGCAAGCAACTGGTCTATACGCACTACAATCTTGTAGTAGCCATGTCCGCGGACACCGACATCCACAAATGCACCAACCATCTGGAAAACCAGTTTTCAAGGATGGGCATCCATATTTCCAAAAGAGCCTACAACCAGTTGGAGCTGTTCGTCAACTCCTTTCCGGGTAACTGTTACGGTATGAATCCCGACTATGACCGTTTCCTTACCTTGGGTGATGCGGCAGCCTGTCTGATGTACAAGGAACGCATCCTGCATAGCGAGAAAACTCCTTTGAAGATATATTACACGGACAGGCAAGGCGTGCCTGTGGCTATCGACATCACAGGAAAAGAGGGCTCGGAGAAATTGACCGACAACAGCAATTTTTTCTGTTTGGGTCCAAGTGGCAGCGGCAAGTCGTTCCACATGAACAGCATTGTGCGCCAACTTCACGAGCAAGGAACGGATGTGGTAATGGTAGATACCGGTAACTCATACGAGGGACTGTGCGAGTATTTGGGTGGAAAATATATCTCCTACACGGAGGAATGCCCGATTACGATGAACCCTTTCCGCATCAACAGGCAGGAATTGAATGTGGAAAAGACAGGTTTCCTGAAAAATCTCGTGCTGCTGATTTGGAAAGGCAGCCAAGGGACGGTCACCAAAACGGAAGACAGGCTGATCGAGCAGGTCATCACCGAATATTACGATACCTACTTCAACGGTTTCGATGGTTTCACTCCACCCCAACGGGAGGATTTGCGCAAAAGCCTTTTGATTGACGAGCGAAATAAAAGCGGCAACCGCGCTGAAAGTGAAACGGAACTGAACGCACGGATAGAAACTGTCATAGACGAGATAGAACGCAGGAGAAAGGAACTGAAAGTGGAATCACTGTCATTCAACACGTTCTATGAGTTCTCTGTACAGCGCATTCCCGACATCTGCAATGAAAACAGTATAACCGGGATAGACATTTCCACCTACCGGTATATGATGAAGGACTTCTATCGAGGTGGCAACCACGACAAGACGCTGAACGAGAACATGGACAGTTCGCTGTTTGACGAGACCTTCATTGTCTTTGAAATCGATTCCATAAAAGATGATCCGCTCCTGTTCCCCTTGGTGACACTCATCATCATGGACGTGTTCCTGCAAAAGATGCGTATCAAGAAGAACCGCAAAGTCCTGGTCATTGAGGAGGCATGGAAAGCCATAGCCAGCCCTCTTATGGCAGAATACATCAAATTCATGTATAAGACCGCCCGAAAGTTCTGGGCTTCAGTGGGCGTGGTCACACAGGAGATTCAGGACATCATCGGGTCTGAGATTGTCAAGGAGGCCATCATCAACAACTCCGATGTGGTAATGTTGCTTGACCAAAGCAAGTTCCGTGAACGCTTTGATACTATCAAGGCGATACTCGGACTGACCGATGTGGACTGCAAGAAAATCTTTACCATCAACCGGCTGGAGAATAAAGAGGGGCGTTCGTTCTTTCGTGAGGTCTTTATCCGCCGTGGCACTACCAGCGGTGTGTATGGTGTGGAGGAACCGCATGAGTGTTACATGACCTATACCACGGAACGGGCCGAGAAAGAAGCCTTGAAGCTCTACAAGGCTGAACTGCAATGCAGCCACAAGGAAGCCATCGAGCGTTATTGTGCAGACTGGGATGCTTCCGGAATAAGCAAGTCCCTGCCCTTCGCCCAAAAAGTGAATGCAGCCGGTAAGGTATTGAATCTTCATCAACCAAAGACAAAACAACAATGAAACGATTCGCTCTCATAATAATGACAATAGCCACGATTTTCGCCCAACAAGTTCATGCCCAGTATTACAGCGTGAACTTCGATGCGAAAACCGTGGCCGCTATGGTTGCCGCCTACGGTACTGGAACCGTTGCAGAAGCGTATTATGACGAGCAGGTGCAGAATATACTGAAACACTACAAGGCTTCGGAAGTGGCCACTGCCGGAATATTTGCCAGCAAGTTCCTGGAGAGGAAGGCACTCACTGATTTGGGCATCTGGAGCAGTGACACCGAAAATTACTACTACCGCAGGATTTATCACTTGGTGGCGCACAAGATTATCCCGAAGACATGGATTGTCGCCAAGCTGATGCTCCGTTCTCCACAGACCGCACTCCATTGGTGCAGTTATCTGATGAAAGTGTGCGATGACACCAAATCCCTCTGTATGCAGTTCGAGAGCGTTGTCACCAACAGCACCTTATCTTTCTCCGATATCGCCTTTCTGGAAATCAATGAGGAAATCGCCTCCATCTTAAAACTCTCCGAAATAGGCAACGTGGACTGGCAACGGCTCTTTGATGACATATCCAAAGTGCCGGGCAACTTCACCAAGGAAAACCTGAAAGCCGATTTGGACAAACTTTACCGGATGGGAGCCGGTCTTGCCACTTCGGGAATCACCAATATCGGGAACGCCTTGCTGCAACAGAACTCGTTTCACGAGCTGATGAACGGGAAAGTCAGCAAGGTCATTGACATCTACGAGCATTACAACGGACTTTTCGAGCAACTGGAGAATAATGTCGGACAGGCCATATTGGGCATCGTGGGTGGTGAAGAAAATGTGGCAGGATTGTTCAAGTTCAGCGACTACAACCTCACTTCGTGGATTACCGATTATCTGGACGAAACAGCCGGGAATTACTACACCCAGCGATGGTACATCGCGAGGCGTGACCGTGGCAGTGTCTCCCTCTGCGACTATTATCCCCCGACCGATGACAAGAGCATCCTTAAAGGTGGTGAATGGACCCGCTTCAAGACAAGCGAACCGAACTTCTATCCCGACGCATCGCAAAAGGAACAGGCTCTTTCCAATTCGGAACGCTATGCTGGATGGTCAAGGAACAGGGTACAGCAGCTTAACAATGCCAATGACGGCTTCAGTTACACCATCAATTATTACCAGTCCAGCTATATCATTAAAAAAGGAAAGAAGCAAACCAAGAAGGCATACGCCTACGAAATCCACGTCACGAAAAGCTGGAACAACGAGGAAATAGTCTATGAAGACGTGTTCGATTCCTATTCGATGGATTTGAACACATTCAAGGCTCAACTTAATGCACATCTGTCTGAATTTAACGACAACGAAGACGGCTATGTCTATTATATCGCTTCCGACAGCCGGAACTATTACCAGGCAACCAATGAAGAGAAACTGAAAGGATGCGAGACGGTAACAATCAGTGTCACCTGTTCGGACGGTGCGACACTTGGGCAGGGAACAACCCAGTACAAGTGCCGGAAATGCGGAAGTACGCTCAACGCCCATTCCAAGGAGTGCGCGATGAAGACTACGGCCGAAAGCGAGGAACTGGATTTGTCTGAACTCGATGCCATGCAGCGGGAAGCGGACAACAAGGTTTACGCGCTCCAGTCACAAATATCCGCATTGGAAAAGGAAAACGAATCGCTTATCAAACAGATTGCCAATGCCAGTGTGGAGGATGCCGTTTCTCTCCGTCAGAAATACAATGAGAACAAAGCGGAGATAGACAGGTTGAAACCTGAACTTGCCGCTTGGCAGCAGAAGCAAGAGGAAATCGCACAGGCAAAGGAAGAAGCCCAAAGCGACAACGATGTGCAGACCGATGACTATTACCGGATACCGGCTATCATGCAAGACTGCAAGACTGCTTACAATATCACCTGGCAGGACAACGGTTCCTGGAACGGCTACACCTATATCCGAAAAGGCACGATTCCAAATATCAACGGCATCATCACATTCAAGGCGACACTGAAAATCGACCGAAAGCCCAAATACTTCCTTGGCATCAAGATACACAGGGCTATCCTGCAAATATCGTGGGACTTGACAACGGAGTATTCCGATACCCATGTGGTGGAAGTGATTACACTTGACCCCGATATGAGCGACAAGGAAAAGACAAAACTGGTCAATGACCGCATAGCGGAAATCGCGAAAGAATATCCGAAGTGCAAGATAACGACTGAATATGCCCGTACTGCACCGCAGGAGGACACGAAAACAAACGATATGTATCACCTGCTTTGGTCAAGCGACCGGCTGGAGATAGCCCGTGAAGTGGATTCCCGGCTCACGAAGATTTACGCCGACTTGGTATCATTGGAAAAGATGATGCACTACAGGCGCAGTATCATTGACGTGCTGAAAGATGTTCTGCCTCCCGTTGACGATGATCAGGGGCGCAGACTTTCCCTTGTGGAGGAATGTCACGACCGTTGGATGGAAAACGCACGAAACAGAAAGACTAAGGAGGGCAAGCGATGAAAAGAGGCAGGACATATATACTCGGACTGTTGATAATGCTGCTGGCACCCCTGTCCGCAAATGCGCAATGGAGTTTTGATGTGGGGACGGTTGAAGCCTATATCAATGACCACAAGCAACAGCGAAGCCTCTTGCTGGCTCGCTCCACATTGGAACACAGCAACAAACTGTTGCATGAATACAGCCGCAAGGAAACAGTGGGTTATAAGGAGCTGAACGTGGATCTGGACAAGTACACCAGAGCTTTCGATGTAATTGACGTGATGTACCAGTCCCTGCGCACGGCATTGAATGTACATTCCACCTACAAAGGGGTCAGCGAAAGAATATCCGACTACAAGGCGATGCTTGAAGATTTCAATGAGAAGGTCATCAAGCGGAAACATATAGAGTTGGCGGACACGCTGATATTATCCATCAATGCCGGAGTCATACGGATGATAGCACAGGAAGGAGAATGCCTATATAAATCCGTGAGCGATTTGGTTCTGTACGCCACAGGTGCGGCGGCTTGTTCCACTTCGGACTTGCTGATGGTGCTGAACAGCATCAACCATTCTCTTGACAATATCAAGAAGCATTTGAACCGTGCCTATTTCGAGACCTGGCGGTACATACAGGTTCGTATCGGCTACTGGAAAGAGAAAGTCTATCGTACCAAGACCAAACGGGAACTTATTGACGATGCTTTCGGGCGGTGGAGACAATCAGGTAAACTGGATTATTGATAACTAAAAAAAAGAGAAATTATGAAATGGATTTTTACAACGATGCTGTTAGTGACAACCATTGCGGCAAACGCCCAATATGTTACCTACAACCACGATTCGCCCAAGATGAACCAAATCACGGTGGAGGAAACCGGAGCCGGTGCGCTCAAACCGGAACCTTATTACACGTTGCTGCACAACAAGTACAAGAAAACGGCAGCGGTCAAGAACAAACTCACATTCCGCACGGCGGCAGGCGTGGCTTCCTATCAGCAGGTAGATGAAGCGGAAGCCATAGATTCCGCACTCACAAGCAGAGCCAAGATTGAAGCCTTGAATGTCGCGGACCGACAAGTGGATCTGGCCTGGCTTGCGGAAAAGGACAAGGTGGAATCCCAGATGCGGCAGTTTCAGAAAAACATAGACCGCATAACAATGACAGGCGGCTCACCAAAAGAGAAAGAACGTTGGAGCGACTACTACCAGGTATATCAATGCGCCATCAAAGCGACAAGGGATGCCTATATGCCCAATGCGCAGCGTAAGAAAGAGTATCTGCAAATCTATGCCGATGTCTCCAGGCAAAACGATGTACTGGTGAAGTATCTCGTCCAGTTGAGCAACCGCAATGCCGCGAAGAATCTCCTTTCGGCAACGGAGAGCCGCCCGATAGACAAAAGAAGCATTATCAGCAATGCCATGAGCCGCTGGAATGAATCCCGGTCGGCAGTGCGAGGGTCGCAGAATGATGACGGAAACGAAGACGGAAATGAAAACGAAAGTGTGAACAGATAAAATTTAATGGAAAAATAGATGGCAAGCGGAGATATACTTTCAGATTTCGGCATCAATCTGCTTGAAGAAGAGATTGATGATGTGATTTTTCAGACCAACGAGTTCCTGACGGATGCCACCTTTACAGGCTCACAAGGCCCGTTTTGGTGGATTCTGCAAATGAGTATGGCATTGGCTGCACTGTTCTCAATCATCGTAGCGGCAGGTATGGCGTACAAGATGATGGTGAAGCATGAGTCATTGGATGTGATGAAACTCTTCAAACCATTGGTCATTTCAGTGATACTCTGTTGGTGGTATCCACCGGCAGATACAAACATGACAAATAGCGGCAGCAGTTGGTGCGTATTGGATTTCCTATCCTATATACCCAACTGTATCGGCAGTTACACCCACGATCTATACAGTTCGGAGGCGACACAAATCAGTGACAAGTTTGAGGAAGTGCAGCAGCTCGTCTATGTACGAGACACGATGTACACCCATATCCAAGCCCAGGCAGACGTGGCGCACAAAGGAACTTCGGACCCCAACCTGATAGAAGCAACAATGGAAAATGCAGGAGTGGACGAAGTGACGAACATGGAAACCGACGCATCCAAGCTATGGTTCACCTCACTGACAGCAGGAGCTGTGGTAGGTATCGACAAACTGGTGATGTTGATAGCATTGATAGTGTTCAGAATCGGTTGGTGGGCAACGATATACTGCCAACAAATCTTGCTCGGAATGCTCACGATTTTCGGACCGATACAATGGGCATTTTCCCTGCTGTCGAAATGGGAAGGAGCTTGGGCAAAATGGCTGACACGCTATCTGACCGTGCATTTTTACGGAGCCATGTTATACTTCGTAGGATTTTATGTCCTGCTCCTGTTCGACATCGTGCTGTGCATACAGGTCGAGAACCTGACAGCCATCACACAGAGCGAGGCGACGATGGCGGCCTACCTGCAAAACTCTTTCTTCTCGGCAGGCTACCTAATGGCTGCAAGTATCGTGGCATTGAAATGCCTGAACCTTGTTCCGGACTTGGCCGCCTGGATGATACCTGAGGGCGATACCGCATTCTCAACCCGAAACTTCGGTGAAGGTGTGGCTCAACAGGCGAAGATGACAGCGACCGGTGCAATCGGCACCATGATGCGATAACCGTAAACTCATAATCAAGAATATACAATGGTAATCAGAAATTTAGAAAACAAAATCAAGTTAGTGGGAATCATCTGCTCGTTCTTCCTTGCCGGTTGTATCATCATCAGCGTGAGCAGCATTTGGACGGCACGGACAATGGTGACAGATGCGCAGAAGAAAGTCTATGTGCTGGACGGCAACGTGCCGATATTGGTCAACCGTACGACGATGGACGAAACCCTCGATGTGGAAGCCAAGAGCCATGTGGAAATGTTCCACCACTTCTTTTTTACGCTTCCTCCCGATGACAAGTACATCAAATACACGATGGAAAAGGCGATGTACCTGGTGGACGAGACCGGACTTGCACAGTACAACACGCTCAAAGAGAAAGGCTTTTACTCCAACATCTTGGGAACGAGTGCCGTATTCTCCATTTACTGCGACAGTGTACGGTTTGACAAAAGCAATATGGAGTTCACTTATTACGGACGGCAGCGTATCGAGCGCAGAAGCAACATCCTGATGCGAGAACTGGTGACGGCAGGGCAACTCAAACGAGTGCCGAGAACCGAGAACAATCCGCACGGACTGCTTATCGTAAATTGGCGTACCCTCCTCAATAAAGACATCGAACAGAAAACAAAAGCAACCTATTAAAATTTACAGATATGAACACCAAAGGATTCCGCAGGATGCTGTTCGGCGAAAAGATGCCGGACAAGAACGATCCACAATACAAAGAGAGATACGAGCGTGATGTGAATGCCGGTCGCAAATTCGCCCAGGCGACACGTCTTGACAAACTGGCCGCCAAGATACAGGGCTTTGCCAACAGGAACAAGATACTGTTCCTTGTCATGGTATTCGGTTTCGTAATCGGCACATTCACCTTCAACATTTATCGGCTGACCAAGGCTTATCGGCATGGTCAGGAGACAAGAAGTGCTACAGAAATGCAGGACAGCCTGCTCAGAGAACGCCACAAGGAGCCGGTTGCTCCCATTGTTGAACCCACCCAAACCAGACAACGATGAAAAGGATATTCGAGAAAATCAATTTCAGGCAGCCCAAATATATGCTTCCTGCCATATTGTATATTCCGCTGTTGGGCGCATCCTATTTCATCTTTGACCTCTTCAATGCAGAAAAGGCAGAGATAGCCGACAAGACACTCCAGACCACGGAGTTCCTGAATCCCGACCTGCCCGATGCCACCATCAAGGGCGGTGACGGCATAGGGAGCAAATATGAGAACATGGCAAAGTCGTGGGGCAAGATTGCCGACTACACGGCTGTGGATAACATAGAACGAGACGAACCCAATGATGACAAGGAAAAATACGAATCGCAGTACAGCCAGGACGAAGTTGCCTTCTTGGGTGAACTGGAACAGCAGAATTTACAGGCAGAGGAAGCTGCCGATGCCAAAGCGAGAGAGCAGGAAGCCCTCAAAGAACTGGAGCGTGCCCTCGCCGAAGCACGACTAAAGGCGCAGGCACGGGTGACACCTGTTGAACCGCTTGCAGAAGACTGCCTTGAACAACATACGGAAACCGGAGTGTCCGCAAGCGGAACAATCAATGAAGACAGCCGGGCGGTAAACGCTCCTTCCGAAAACGAAGAACCGGGTGAAATGGTCAAGAAAGTAAAAGTGACCTCCGACTATTTCAACACCATTGCCCAAAACGAGCATGAGCCTAATCTGATCAAGGCGATTATAGACGAGGATGTCAAGGCCGTGGACGGAAGCCGTGTCAGGCTTCGGCTTTTGGATGATGTGGAAATCAATGAGACGGTGGTCAAAAGCGGTTCTTATCTCTATGCCATCATGAGCGGTTTTTCATCGCAGAGGGTCAAGGGAACCATTAACAGCGTACTGGTGGATGATGAAATCATCAAGGTCAGCCTTTCGCTCTATGATACCGACGGACTGGAGGGGCTGTATGTGCCGTCAAGTTCATTCAGGGAAACCGCCAAAGATGTGGCAAGCGGAGCGTTCAACAGCAACATGAACATGAATACCGGCGGTAATGGCAACAGCCTTACCCAATGGGGAATGCAGGCTATTCAGGATGCCTACCAGAAGACGAGCAACGCCATCAGCAAGAACATCAAGAAGAACAAGGTCAACCTGAAATACGGTACGTTTGTCTATATCATCAACAGCAAGGAAAAAAGAAACGCAAAGTAAATAACCATTCAAAGAATCATAGATATGAAGATTATCAAGACTATCTGTATCGGAGTAACGGCGGCATTGTCGAGCCTGCCTGCATTCGCCCAGCAGACTTACGAGGAACTGGAGCAACTGACCGTCAACGAGCAAGTGACCACGGTCATTACCGCTTCAGAACCTATACGCTTCGTGGATATTTCCACGGACAAAGTGGTCGGTGACCAACCGATAAACAACACGATCCGTCTGAAGCCAAAGGAGACGGGACACGAGGACGGTGAGGTACTGGCCGTCGTCACCATTGTCACGGAACGCTACCGCACCCAGTATGCGCTGCTCTATACCACAAGGATGCAGGAAGCCGTGACGGACAAGGAAATCGAGTTCCGGGAACGTAACGCCTATAACAATCCGGCCGTGAGTATGTCACAGGCTGATATGACGCAGTTTGCGAGGCGTATATGGAACTCTCCTGCCAAATACCGCAACGTGAGAAGCCGGGAACACCGCATGACGATGAGATTGAACAACATCTATGCGGTCAGTGATTATTTTTTCATTGACTTCTCCATCGAGAACAAGACCAATATCCGTTTCGACATCGATCAGATACGGGTAAAACTCGCTGACAAGAAGTTGTCCAAGGCAACCAACGCCCAAATCATAGAGCTGGCCCCCGCATTGGTACTTGAACAGGCAAAGTCATTCCGTCATGGCTACCGTAACGTCGTCGTGTTGAAGAAGATGACCTTCCCCAACGACAAGGTACTGACCATTGAAATGACCGAGAAACAGATAAGCGGCAGGAACATACATCTGAATATAGACTACGAGGATGTGCTTTCAGCCGATTCGTTTAACCGTGTATTATTGGAGGAGGAATGATGAAAAAGATATTATTGGTATTGGTTGCGGTCATAACATTTGCCATGAACGGCAAAGCGCAAAGCAACATCGACCGTCTTTCATTTGGTTTTGGTTGCCTGTATCAAAACGGGTTGGATCTCACCCTCTCATACGAACATGAGGGCAAATACCACCACATGTGGGAGTTTTTTGCCAACGGTTATCTCAAATGGGATGAATGCGCATCCTGCGGTCATATCTGCCCGGAATCATTCTGGAGGAATTTCAGGAGTTACGGATTCGGAGTAGCCTACAAGCCTTGTGTGGCGCATGGTCGCAACCATTACGGCAATGTCCGTATCGGGGCATCGGCTGGGAGTGACACAAAACGGTTCTTGGGCGGCATCCACCTCGGCTATGAACACAATTATGTGCTTCGAGGTGGCTGGAGGCTATTCTGCCAGGTGAAAACCGATTTGATGATAAAAGGAGAAGACCTGTTCCGCACGGGCATTGTCTTAGGTGTAAAATTACCTCTAAACTAAGGGAAAATGAAAAAGAAATTATACATAAACGCTTGCAGGCTATTCAGCCTGTTGGCCATCGTCACGTTATTCGTGGCCTGTGACGCACACCGGGATTTCCCGGACACGGCAATGAAACCCTGCCATATCCTGTGTACGGACGGCAAAGTATTGTCGGTATCAGACTTCAAGCAATCCGAAAAGCAGCCTATTGCCGTGGTGTTCCATGTCAATCACGACGAAGCCATTGAAGGCAACGGCTATGCGGTTTACCTGTGGGACTTGGCACCGGAGGCTTTTGCAGATAGCGTAGGTGTAAACCAACGCACATCTGCTGACATCACGGCACTGGACGGCAACGAGAACACCTTTGCAATCTACGACACCAGAGAAACCACCTCGCCTATGGCAGAAGCGGTCTTCGCCCTGTGGCGGTACGGACAGTCGTCCTATATCCCATCCGTGGCACAGATGCGGATGCTTTATAATGCCAAGGGCCAGATAAACCCCATCATCAGGATGTGCGGTGGCGACGAACTGCCCGATGCAGCCGATGACTGCTGGTACTGGACGAGTACGGAAGTGGCTGAGCAGGAAAAGGCGAAAGCGTGGCTCTATTCCATGGGAAGCGGCTCGATGCAGGAAACACCCAAGACACAGGCGCACAAGGTACGTGCAATCATTACTTTAAGAGATTAAAAATCAGAACACACAAGAATTAGCGAATAACTGGAAACGAAATGGAAGAAAGCAAAGAGTTACAAGGATTTTACAAGATATTCCGTTCGGTCATCTATGTCTCCATTCTGCTGGAGTTCTTCGAGTATGCCATTGACCCGGTCATGCTTGACCATTGGGGCGGCATACTCTGCGACATACACGGGCGTATCAAGCGGTGGGTAATCTACAATGACGGGAATCTCGCGTATAGCAAGTTAGCCACGTTCCTGCTTATATGCATCACCTGCATAGGGACAAGGAACAAGAAGAAACTGGAGTTCAATGCACGGAAACAAGTTCTTTATCCTATCATAATAGGTATGTGGCTGGTTGTATCGTCTGTTTGGCTGTTCGGATATCCGATGGAAACAAGGCTTTACACTTTACGGTTGAACATCTGGCTTTATATGCTTGCTTCTGTAATCGGTGTAGTACTGGTACACATTGCCCTTGACAACATGTCCAAGTTCCTCAAAGAGGGATTGCTGAAAGACCGTTTCAATTTTGAGAACGAGAGTTTTGAGCAGTGCCGGGAGTTACAGGAGAACAAGTATTCGGTCAATATCCCCATGCGCTACTATTACCGGGGCAAGTTCCGCAAAGGTTGGGTGAACATCAGCAATCCGTTCCGAGGCACATGGGTGGTCGGCACACCGGGTTCCGGCAAGACTTTTTCCATTATCGAACCATTTATCCGGCAACACTCTGCAAAAGGCTTTGCTTTAGTAGTCTACGATTACAAATTTCCGACTTTGGCGACCAAATTATACTATCATTATAAGAAAAACCAGAAGCTCGGGAAACTGCCCAAGGGGTGCAAGTTCAACATCATCAATTTCGTGGATGTGGAATACAGCCGCAGGGTGAATCCTATCCAGTTGAAATACATCAACAACCTTGCTGCCGCATCTGAAACCGCAGAAACCTTACTTGAATCCTTACAAAAAGGCAAGAAAGAAGGAGGCGGTGGCAGTGACCAGTTCTTTCAGACATCCGCTGTCAACTTCCTGGCAGCCTGCATCTATTTCTTCTGCAACTGGGGCAAAGAGCCATACGACAAGGACGGCAATATGCTCACGGCAGAGAAGGTACAGGACAAACAGACCAAGCGGATGATACCCACCGGACGTGTGTTCAATTCCGCAGGTGAGGAAGTGGAACCGGCTTATTGGCTCGGAAAGTATTCCGATATGCCACATATCCTGTCATTCCTCAATGAGAGTTACCAGACCATTTTCGAGGTGTTGGAGACCGACAACGAGGTGGCACCGTTGCTCGGTCCGTTCCAGACCGCTCTGAAGAACAAGGCAATGGAGCAGTTGGAAGGTATGATCGGTACGCTGCGTGTCTATACCTCGCGCCTTGCCACCAAGGAAAGTTACTGGATATTCCACAAGGACGGTGACGACTTCGACTTGAAAGTATCTGACCCCAAAAGCCCTTCTTATCTCTTGATAGCCAATGACCCGGAAATGGAAAGCATTATCGGGGCACTCAACGCCCTTATCCTCAATCGTCTGGTCACACGAGTGAACACGGGACAGGGCAAGAATATCCCGGTAAGCATCATCGTGGATGAGCTGCCTACTTTGTATTTCCACAAGATAGACCGCCTTATCGGTACGGCTCGAAGCAACAAGGTGTCAGTGGCGTTGGGATTCCAAGAACTTCCGCAGCTCGAAGCGGATTATGGCAAGGTAGGTATGCAGAAGATTATCACTACTGTCGGTAATGTGGTCAGCGGTTCTGCCCGTTCCAAAGAGACCTTGGAATGGCTGTCTTCCGACATCTTCGGCAAGGTGGTACAGCTCAAAAAAGGTGTTACCATTGATCGGGACAAAACCTCCATCAACCTGAATGAGAACATGGATAGTCTCGTTCCTGCATCCAAAATCTCCGATATGCCGACCGGATGGATATGCGGTCAGACAGCCCGTGACTTTGTGCAGACAAAAACAGGCAGCGGTGGAAGCATGAACATTCAGGAAAGCGAGGAGTTCAAGACCTCCAAGTTCTACTGCAAGACAGACTTCGACATGAAGGAGATAAAAAAGGAGGAAGCCGGCTATATACCGCTTCCCAAGTTCTACACCTTCAAATCAAGGGATGAACGGGAACGTATCCTTTACAAGAACTTCGTACAGGTCGGAGAAGATGTTAAGGAAATGATTCAAGAGATTCAGAAGTATAAAGTCAAATAGATAAAATATAGCGACATGTAACATAAACCTGAAAATTCATGAAAAATAATATCATATTCACTGCGAAAATTTGGATAGTAAATGCTAGAAACGCAACATAATAATCAAAAAATAGTTCTTAAAAAGGTACTATGGTGCTTTGAGGTTCAAATTAAAGGCCTTTAAATATTGCGGCAATACCATTTGCTGCATAGTCTTTTGGGGGAGATAGTAGCAATTTTAGTTTCTATCAGATAGTTCTTATACCCGCCCCCCCAAAAAAAACAAAATCAAATAAAGGATTAACGAATTGTTTTGGCAATTATTATCTGAGTATCCGATTCAAAAATGCGGATTCTGCCATATTGATGAACATGTCCACATACTTCCTGTGCTATTCTCTGTTCAGTTCGGCATTGATAATGTTGCTTGATCGTTTTTACATTACCAAACGGCGTGTGTGGACACATATCATTTTATGGATTATATTTTCAACTCTTTCCGGAGTTGTGTTGTTCCTGTTGCCAAGCGGAATCATGCAAAAATTCTCTTTATTTGCTTTAGCTGTATGGTTAGTCGTTTTTGGAGTCGTTTTAGCTCGCAGAGTCATAATTGCATATCGTAGAGCCATTCGGATTTTCAATGAAACTCAGGCGGATGATATAGGCGCATATATCGAATGGCTTTCCATATTCACTTATTGGGCACTTATCTTCGGTGTCGGATGCGGATTGCTGACATTTCTGCCAGACGAATATGTTTTTATCTGGATTTTGTCGTCAATACCGTTCTACAGCTATCTTTTCTACAGCTATCAGAACTACCTGCTGTTCTATGAACAGGTAGAAAATGCGTTTGAGCAGGATATACAGTCTGAAGAAGAACTTCTGACAGATACAGAAACAGAACCTGAAATAGTTTCTGAGAAAGAAGTTCCAGTGTCCTATACAGGAATTATAGAGAAAGTGGCCAACTGGATAAAGACAGACGGCTATGTCCAGCAGGGACTTACCATAAAAGAACTGTCCAAAATACTTTATACGAACCGTACCTATCTTTCCGCTTATATCAAGACTACGTATAAAATGACATTCCGCGAATGGATAACCGATCTCCGGTTGGAGTATGCGAAAAACATACTGAAGGAGCATCCGGAAATCAATATACAGAAGCTGGCGGAGTCTTCCGGTTTTCTTTCCCGCAGTAACTTTATCAAAGCATTTACCGAGAAGGAAGGATGTACGCCTGGCAAGTGGAAAAAAGCAAATCAGGAATAATTTACCAAAAACACGTTTTCAAAAGGTGCTAATTTGACAATTCGAAAAGTACTAATTCGACAAAAAAAGTGCTCAAACGACAAATTGAAAAGTGCTCAAACGACAATTTCCATAAAATGCTGTATATTAACAGAAAAAGTTTATGTAATTCTTTTGGGCATAGAATGACATGAGGCTGACCCAAAAGGTCAGCTTCTTGCGTTTATAAGGATAGTATCTGAATG
>OHER01000039.1_pt1 | contig 64738 bp, 52 predicted proteins | sample 1567381 | NCBI WGS metagenome assembly OHER01 (sample SAMEA3879600, study PRJEB24766) | human gut metagenome | biome: human-associated habitat; feature: feces | place: USA | collected 1985/1987 | reverse complement strand
GAATGCGGACGGACTCGTGCAGTTTTCACGGTTTGAAATCGACGGGCTGTCCGACGACGGGTTTGAAAAGTGCAAGGGGCTTTTTTACGACGCTTTTTCCGACGAGTTGTACGAGAACGAACTTGATATGGGCGACGCGAAAATATTTGCGTTTGATAATATCAGGCGCGACGACGAAAGGCTTGAAAGCGCGGTGAAAATCGCCTGCGGCGAAACCGTCGGCGTAAAAAGCGCGAAAATCGTTGCGGCGTACGGGCTGAAAGACGAAGCCCGGGAAGTTTTTGAAAACGCCCTGAAAATCCGTTTCGGGACAGGGGAAGAGAAAGGAAATTTATCTTTCGACGAGAAAGTCGCAAAAGCCGAAATTCAAAAGATTTTTGAAAGCGAAAACGAAAACCATTGCGATTTCGCGCAAAGAGTTTTCAATGAAAACATTGCAAAAATATCGAATAATTGCGTTAAATTTTCAAAAAATTTCGACAAAATCGCTGAAAATTCGCAAAAAAACGTAATTGAAAAAAATCTCGACGGGCAATCGGTTGCAGTAAGAGCGTTTTTCGGAAGCGTTGAAAGCGCGCTTATCAAAGCGTTTTCAGCGGGGTTTGCGCCCGTGTCCGCGGTCGTTACGACGTGTTTTTCAAAGGACAACGAAAGTTGTTTTCGTGCGCTTGAAAACGCGAAAAGAACGGCAGATTATTTGTCGCGTGCAAACGTTGGCGCGTTTTCCGAAAGTTTCGTGAACGACGGACAAAAATCGTGTGACCGCGCGGTTTCGGTATGCGCCGTGAAAAAACTCGATATGCAATCGTCCGACGTCGGCGACGGCGTTATCCTTGTGTCCGATGACGTGAAAACCGAGCCCGAAGTGTTTGAAAAACTCCGTCGCGTTTTCGACAATCCCGACGTAAAAGACCTGATTTGCGCCTGCGACACCCTTAAAAACGTATTGAAACAGGGCGCGGCAATCGACCTTAAAAACCGTAAAATCGACGTAAGAGCGTTTTTCGACAACGCGTTATCCGTCGTTACGAAAGACGTGAAAAAACTCATAAAAGTTCTGAAAGCCGAAAATATCAACGCCGTCGAAATCGGCGCGGTTGCCACGGAAACGACGGTGAAACTTTCAGGAAAAACAATATTCAAAAATACAATTTCAAACGAAATTTGTACAAAAAACGCAAAAATATCTTTGGAAAACGTCGTATATGACAAAAAATCCGTTGATAAATCGACGCTCGCGCTTATCGGTGCGGACAGGCAAAGGGAAGCGGTTTTGTATACTCTCACGAAAGACAACGTCGCGGCGAAAACGGGACTTCACGACACTTTCGACGGGAAAGCTACCGCATTCGATTTTGTCGGCGGGAAGTATCGCCTGACGAAAGAAAACGCATGCGTGAACGAAATCTCGGGCGATTTGTCCGTCGCCGTTTCGTCCGAAACGAAAAAGTGCGATTTTTCGGGCGGTATCGACGCTGCGGTTACTGCGCTCTCAAAAGTCTATTCGTCGGGCGCGGAAAGCCCCTCCGCATTTTCGATAAACGTATTTAGCGATGACGACGAAAAGGCAAAAGAAGGCTTGCTCGGCGTGATGACGGCGGCAAAAAATCTCGGAATATCGGTGTCAGACGTGAACGTCGAAAAGGGAAGTTCCTGTGCGATAACGGTTGTGGCTACGGCATTTACGTCGGGAAATGGCGCAATATCTTCGACTTTTTCAAAAAAAGGCAAACTTTTAAGGATAAAACTGAAAAACGAAAACTTTGTCGATTTTGACAAAATTACCGCGGCGTACGCGCTTTCAGGCGAACTTATCAGGCTCAGAAAAGTTTCGGCGGCGACCGTCGTGAAAGAAAGCCTTGCGACGGACGCGATAATATCGTGTCTCGGCAACGGTATGGGGCTTGAATTTTTTGGGTTTGTCGGTGAAAGTCATTTTGAAAACGACGCGGGCGATCTTATTATTCTCACGAACGCCGAAAGGCTGACGGCTTATCCGTTTATCGAAACCGTCGGCGACGTTACCGATATCCCGAAGTTCATAATAAACGATACGACTCTTCGCGCGGACGCAACTGTTACGGCTTACAATGCGCCTTTTGCAAAATATTTCCCGACCGAGGCGTATTCCGAAGGCTACACGAAAAACCTGGGGATAAGTTTCACAAAAAAGAAAACTTGCGGATTCCCCGTATCCCGTCCGAAAGTATTTATGCCGATTTTCGACACGGCGATTGATAAGGAAATCGCAAGGCGGTTCAAGAGCGCGGGGGCGCGTACAGAGCAGGTTGTCATCAGAAATAGCGACGAAAAAGAATTTACAAAATCTGTCGAAGAATTTTCAAAAACGCTGAAAAATTGCCAGATTCTTGTGTTGAACGACGGAAATTTGTTGCTGAACGCGTTGTTTATGCGCGACGAAATCAAGGCGGCGGTTGAAGAATTGTTGTTGCGCGACGGGCTGATTCTGGGCGTCGGGCAGGGATTTAAGCTGCTGCTTAAAACGGGACTTTTGCCGTACGGAAAATTCACCGATATTAAAAACGTACAAGCCGCGCTTTCCGAAAACGTCGGCGCGAAAAAGACGTGCGGAATAAGGCGCGTGAGGATTTCCAGCAATCTTTCGCCGTGGTTCAACGGCGTGAAAACGGGCGACGTGTTCAAGGTGCAGACAAGCGAAAAAGACGGAAGGTTTGTAATATGCAAGGCTTTGTCCGACGCGCTTATCGTCAAAGGTCAGGTTGCGGCGCAATATATCGACCTTAACGACAATGCGACGATGGAAACGCCTTATAACCCGGGCGGCAGCGCGGAAGCCATCGAGGGTATATTCAGTCCCGACGGCAGGATTTACGGGCGCGCGACGCGGTTTTCAAGGGTTTCGGACCACCTTTACGAAAACGTCCCCGGCGAGTGGGACGCAAAGATTTTTGAAAGCGGCGTGAAGTATTTTAAGTAATAAGGTCATAACCGAAAGAATTTTCAAATACCCTAAATCAGGGTATTTTTTTTGTGCAAAAAATCCCCAAAATCCGACAAAAAGCACGAAAAACACTTTCGCGCGGTCGTCGGAAATAATTTATGATGAGGTCAAAGATGTTTATTGTCGTGAAAAAGAACGACGTCTTTAAGGCGGTTATCGTTGCGATAATTACGGTATTTTTCGTTGCGATGACGGCTGTCGGCGGGGTTGCGCCCGTCTATCTTGCCGCCGAAAAAAGGCTTGTCCCGGTGTACTCGGTGGAAACCGACGAAAAGGTGGTCGCGCTGACTTTCGACGCGGCGTGGGGCGCGGACAAAACCCGCGGGATTATCGACCTTCTGAAAAAGTACGACGCGGACGGCACGTTCTTCCTTGTCGGGTTCTGGATTGACAAATATCCCGAAGAAACGAAGTTTATCGCAGAATCCGGGTTTGAAATCGGCAATCACAGCAACAACCATCTGCACATGAGCAAGATTTCGAAAGACGAAATATCTAAGGAAATCGACAGCGTAAACGAACGGATAAAAAATCTGACGGGGAAAACGCCAGCATATTTCCGTCCGCCTTTCGGGGAATACGACAACAAACTTTTAAGCGTAGTGAACGAAAAGAATATGGTGGGCGTGCAGTGGAGCATCGACAGCCTGGACTGGAAAGGGCTTTCGGGCGAACAGATTGCGGCGCGGGTAATTCCGAAACTGAAAAACGGCGCGATAATACTTTTCCACAACAACAGCGACCACGTTCTGGACGCGCTGAAAATAATACTGCCGCGGCTGAAAGCGGACGGATACAAAGCGGTGTCGATTGACGAACTTGTACTTCGTGAAAACTTCACAATCGACAATAACGGGATACAACGCAAAAAATAAAACACAAATATGGAGAAAATTATGTCAGACGTACAAATCAACAACAAAGTTTTCCTTTCGGGAAAGGTAATCACGAATCCCGTATTCACTCACGAGGTGATGGGCGAAGGGTTTTACGAAGTAATGCTTGCGGTAAAAAGAATGTCCGAGCAGGAAGACGTCATACCGGTTACTCTTTCGGAAAGGCTGATGATCGACAACGAAATCCGCGTCGGCGACACGCTGTCCGTCGACGGGCAATTCAGAAGTTACAACAAGTACGAAAACGGAAAAAGCCGACTTATGCTGACGGTGTTCACAAGGGAAATCGCGGACGACGACGAAGAAAGAAATCCCAACATCATCGAACTTACGGGCTACGTTTGTAAGCCCACCGTATATCGCACGACTCCGTTCAAGCGCGAAATATGCGACGTGCTTATCGCGGTCAACCGCGCCTACAACAAATCCGATTATATCCCGTGCATTGCGTGGGGCAGGAACGCGCGCTTTGCGGGGAGTCTCGTTGTGGGCGATAAAATCACCGTGTCGGGGCGCATACAAAGCAGGGAATACCAGAAAAACGTCGACGGCGATATTGTCGTGAAAACCGCCTATGAAGTGTCGATAAGCAGGATTTCGATCGATGACGCGGAGTGCGGCGCGACGTCCCCCGAAGAATGTGCGTCCGACGAAAGATAAAACGACGCTTGACAAACTTTATCGGGCGGTGTTACCATATAAGATATGGTAAACGAAGACAAAGTCATTGAAAATTATAAAAACGCGATGAGCCGCCTTGAAACGGCCCTTGAAGAATCGGGAAGAAGTAGGAAGGACGTGCTGGTTATCGGTGCGTCCAAAACTATGCCCCTTGAAAGAATACTGTTCGTAAGGGACAACACTGACGTGAAAATTTTCGGCGAAAACCGCGTGCAGGAACTTCTGGAAAAATATACGCCCGACGTCCGCTGGCATTTTATCGGACAGTTGCAGACCAACAAGGTGAAATATATCGTCGACAAGGTGGAACTTATTCATTCAGTCGATAGGCTTAGCTTGTTGCAGGAAATCGACCGTCAGGCGAAAAAGCACGGGAAAGTGCAGGATATTCTCATCGAAGTTAATATCGGCGGCGAAGAAAAGAAGGGCGGCGTCGCCCCCGCGGAAGTCATTGATTTTGCAAAAGAAGTCGATAAATATCCTTCCGTCCGCCTGAAAGGGCTGATGAGCGTGCTTCCGAACGTCGAAAAAGAAGCGCTTAACGCATTTTATTTGCAATTAAGTAAGTTATATGATACACTAAAACAGACAAGACTCGATAATGCGGATATACGGTATCTTTCCGCCGGCATGAGCAACGATTACGACGTCGCCGTAAAATACGGGGCGAATATCGTGCGACTCGGCAGGGTGTTATTCGGGGAACGAGAGGTAATTACGAATGGCTGATTTTTTCGGAAACAACAGAAGAGGTTCGGATAGGGACGGATACGACCGCCGCGACGGATACGACCGTCGTGACGATTACGACCGTCGCGGCGATTACGACCGCACCGGGAATAACTTCGACAGACGATACTCGTCGGGCGGCGGCGGATACTTTGACCGCGGCGACGATACGCGTCGCAACGTGTCCCGTTCCACAGAAGAAAGACTCAACCGCGCTTTACCTCCCATCGGACAACCCGTCAGGACTCAACCGACGGGACAATTCGTGCCGCCGCAACAGCCTGCGCCGCAATATGCCGCGACGCAACCGCAAAATCCCGCGCTTCAAAGCGTGCCCATCGGCAACGTAGTTTTGTATTCTCCCAAAAATTACGGCGACGTTCAGTCGCTTATCGACCATCTTCGCATGCATGAGCCCGCAATCGTGGAGTTTGCAGGAATCGGCGACGAAGACGGACAACGTATTCTGGACTTTTTAAGCGGGGCGATTTACGCGCTCGGCGGCAGTATGCAACGCATAAACGGCACGATATTCCTGCTCACGCCTTACGGTGTGTCGATATCGGCGGGCGGCGACATTGCAAAATCCATTGAAGAAAGAAGGAATCGTCGCTGATGTTCTGGTATGAAATACTTATCGTCATCGCGGTTCTTGCGCTCGATCTCGGCAGCAAGTACGGCATCGTAAAGGCGCTGGGGATCGAACACGTCGCGGGCGGCAAATTCGTCCAGCACAACGACGATATCGAATTTATAAGAAATTTTATTTCTTTTTCCTATGACGAGAACACGGGCGCGACGTTCGGCTCGTTCAAGGGCAAGACGGCGGCTCTTATCGCGTTCACGGCGGTGGGGCTTGCGATTTTGGTGTTTTATCTGATTTTCAACAAAAAGGAAAACAAAGTTTTCAGGACGCTGCTTGTCCTTATTCTTGCGGGCGGGCTTGGCAATCTTTACGACCGCATCGTTTTCGGCTACGTCAGGGATTTTATCGTTTTCGACTTCTGGCCGAACTTCGCGACTTTCAACGTGGCGGACAGTTTTCTGACGGTTGCCACGATACTGTTTGCGATTTACGCGATTTTCTTTATGCCGAAAGACCTTAAAAAACGTCAGGAAGAAAAGGAAAAGCAGGATTCGACTTATCCCCCGGCATACCCATACGACGCGATAAATCGGCAGGACGTAATATCGGATTCGCCGTCCGACGACGCTGCCGCTTTGAAAGACGATGGAAACGTTTGAATTTGTCGCGGCGAAAGAAGACAAGGGCGAAAGGCTCGATAGGTTTTTGCAAAAGAATCTTCCGGGTGTTTCGAGAAGCCACGTAAAGACGATAATCGAAGAGGGCGGCGCAACCGTGAACGGTAAGGTCGAAAAAGCGGGCGCGTCCTTAAAAGAAAACGACAAAGTCGTTTTTAATTTACCGTCGCCGAAAAATCTCTCGCTGGAACCCGAAAACATTCCCCTTGACATAGTTTACGAAGACGACGACATCGCCGTCATTAACAAGCCGCAAGGTATGGTCGTGCACCCTGCGTGCGGCAGTGAAAACGGCACTCTCGTGAACGCGCTTTTGTACAATCTGTCGTCGCTCAGCACGATAAACGGCGTTGTTCGTCCGGGCATCGTGCACAGGCTCGACAAGGACACGTCGGGGCTTCTCGTCGTCGCGAAAAACGACGAGGCGCACAAAAACCTGCAATCGCAAATCCAGAAAAAAGACGCGAAAAGATATTACGTCGCGCTACTGGACGGGAACGTGAAGGAAGACGCGGGCACAATAAACGAGCCCGTAGGGCGCAGCCATTCCGACCGAAAGAAAATGGCGGTTGTTACGGACGGCAGGAACGCCGAAACTCATTTCAGGGTGTTACGTCGTTTTTCAAGATACACTTTTTGCGAGTTCGAGCTGAAAACGGGGCGCACCCACCAGATAAGAGTGCACGCAAAATTTATGCATCATCCCGTCGTCGGCGACGCGGTATACGGCGGCAGTAACGAGTTTAAGTTGAACGGTCAGCTGTTGCACGCCTATAAACTTGTGCTGACTCACCCGAAAACCCAAAAGGTAATGACTTTTACCGCGCCGATACCCGATTATTTTCAAGCGGTACTTGACATTCTTGAAAAAAGAAGTTAGCATTAAATAGTAGCGCGACGTCGCGCAAAAATACGGAATAATTTTAAGGAGATATACTTTATGTTCAAAACTGACAACGAAGACGAGGAGAGAGTATCCGGCGGCAAACAAACCTTGGGGCTTATGGCGTTTATCGTGCTTGTGGTCGGCGCGGTTACGATGATTATCAACTTCGCGCTCGGCATCGCAAACGACAAACAAATTACGACCTGGTATCAACTCGTACCCGTTATCCTTCAAGGCATCGTAGGTCTTCTGACTTATACTGTTTTCACGATTGTGAGCGTGGGCTTTGTCAAGAATAAGGGCAAGGGCGTCAAAATTTGTTATTGGATAAGCGTTGTGGTTGCATACGCATTCGTCCTTATCCCGATGATTGTCGATATCGCCAACTACGCAAAGCAAGTCAGCGGAAAATAATCGACAAAATCAAAAAACCGTCCGAAAGGACGGTTTTTTTGTGGAAAAAATTGTGGTTTTTGACTTATTCCGTCAGATTATTGTCTTCGGGCGCGACGCTTTCCGCCGCGTTCTCGGAAACGATTTCCTCTGCTTTCTCCTCGGCTTTTTCCTCGGTTTCGGACGGGGTTCCGGAAGATTTGATTTCGGCGGGTGCATTTTCTTTTTTCAGTCCGAAATTCTTTTTCGCGGCGAATAAGTAAAGCCCGAAAGATATGGGAGTTGCGATAAGCCAGCCGATCGGCCACGACCACCAGATGCCGGTAATGCCCATCGGTTTTTTGAGTATTGCCGAAAACATCACGCGAAGGAGCAGGTCGATAAACGTCGCAATCGTGAACGAAAGCATACGATTCGTGCCGCGAAGCGTGCCGTCCGCGATGATTTTAACCGCGATTATCACGTAAAACGGAGTTACGATTTTCAAAAAGTTCACGCCTGTCCCGATTGCGTCCGCATTGCCGTCGGTGATGAAAATCTTAATGCACGGCTCGGACAATCCAAGGAAAATCGCGGTGAAGATAAGTGAAATGACCGCGCCCATACCGATTGCACCGAAAATACCTTTTTTTATACGTTCGGGTTTTCCCGCGCCCATGTTTTGCGCCGAAAAGTTGGACATACCGTTGCCAAGCGCGACAACCGACGTTACCGCCATATTGTTGAGTTTGATTGCCGCGGCGTATCCGCCCGTAGCCCACGCGCCGAACGCATTGATGAATCCTTGTATGATAATGTTGCCGACGGATATGAACGCCTGTTGCAAAATGCTGGGGATTGCGACGACGGAAATCTCTTTCAGAATTTTGAAATCGACTTTTTTAATCTTTTCGTCGCCTTCGTGCGGAAGTTTTTTGAGCCTTACGAACATAAATGCAAGAGCAAGAATCGCGCTGACTCCCTGACAAATGAACGTCGCCCACGCCACGCCTTTAACGCCCATATGAAGGGTTTTTACGAAAACAATATCGACGATAACGTTTGCGACCGACGACGCCGCAAGAAACAAAAACGGGGTAAGGGAGTCGCCGAGCGCCGAGAATATGCCCGTCGCGATATTGTACGACAAAAGGAAAATATAGCCGCCGAGATATATCATCAGGTATTCGTACGAATCGGTGAAAATCACGGGGTCGGTTTTGATGAGACTTAGAAGCGGCTTCGTAAGCCCCAGCCCCAGCGCCGTCAGAATTACCGCAATTACGGTGCTGACGATAAGGGCAGTCGATACCGTCGTTTTCACGCCGCGGATATCTTTCTTGCCGAAATACCTTGCAGTGATGACCGACGTGCCGATATTGCACCCGAAAGCAACCGCAATGAACAAAAGCGTGATTTCGTATCCGTTGCCGACCGCGGCGAGCGCGTCCGTGCCGATATATCTGCCTGCGACAAGGCTGTCCGCTATGTTGTAAAGTTGTTGGAAAATGATACTGCCGAAAAGGGGTAGTGTGTATTTTAATATTGCCGTAATCGGTTTCCCGACCGTTAAATCTCTTTCCATTTCTTTTGACTTCCTTTGTTGAACGGCGCCATTATATCATTGACAAAATTAAGTGTCAAATATATAATTAAGTCAAAATACATATACAAAAGGTTATGAATTTTTATGGATTTGTTGCAGTTACGTTATTTTATTGCCGTTGCCGAAACCGAGCATGTCACCCACGCGGCGGAATCGCTGAACGTCGCGCAACCCGCGTTGACGAAAACGATAAAAAAATTTGAAAAAGAAATCGGATTTCCGCTTTTTGAAAGAAAAGGACGGGGAATTACTTTGTCGAAATGCGGCAAATATTTGTACGATTACGTCGCCGAAGCGGTGAAAGTTATCGAGCGCGCGCCGGGGGCGGTTGCACGTTTTGCGTCGGATATTAAAGACGTCGTGAAACTTAACGTGCTTGCGGCAAGCGACTGCGTTACGACCGCGATTATCGATTACAAAAAAAGTCACGCCTGCGACGTGGTGTTTTCCGTCGTGCAGAACAACGCGATTTCCGATGCGGATATTGCGATATATACCGACACAAAAAGGGCAAACGGCGCGGACGTCGCTAATTTTTGCGAAGATATTATGCTTGCCGTCCCCGAAAAGAAGGATTATTCGGGCGTGAAAAAAATCGAACTCGACAAGGTCAGGAACGAAAGTTTCGTGTGCCTTCAAGGCAACAAGGGTTTTCGTACGGTTTGCGACAACCTGTGTCGCGCGGCAGGATTTATCCCCGATATCACCTTTGAAAGCGACAATCCCCGCACCGTGCGGAACCTTATTGCGGAAGGGAACAGCGTGGGATTCTGGCCGCGATATACCTGGGGCGACGTCGGCGAGGGAATCAAGTTGCTGAAAATCGAGTGCCGCGGCGCAAAAAGATATATCGTTATCCGCCTTAACGAAAGCGCGAGAAACAATAAATCCGCAATAGACTTTGCGGATTATCTGAAAGGATATTTCAAAAATTTGTTTGAAAGGTGATTATTTTTCGATATTGTTTTTCGGGGTTACGAAAATCGTTTTGTAGTCGTCGTAATTTACCATGCCGAGCCCGGCGTCTTTAATGCGGCGGACGTTGCGGCGTTCGGTGTAGTCAACCGCGACGTTTTCGGAGTTCGCCGCCTCTGAAAAGTATGCGGCAGTTTCCGCGGCAGATGACAAAACCGAGTCGGGAATAACGTCGTTTTCGCTGTTTTTTCTGATAATTACGTGACTTCCGTGGTGATTTTTGACATGCAGCCACACGTCGTAAGACCTGCCGATTTTGAAAGTTACTTCGTTATTAAGCACGTTGTTCGTGCCGACGTAGATTGTAAATCCGTCTTTTTCGTAGGTCTTCGGCGCGGATTTTTGCACGACTTTTTTGCGACCGTTTCCGCCTTGTTTTTTGATGATTTTAAGGGCAACGAGTTCGTCTTTGATATTTTCGGCGTCCGAAAGTTCCGCACGGGAAAGGGCGTCGAGAATGGAATTTACGTAGTCGAGTTCTTTTGAATATTCTTCGATTTGTTCGCGGGAAATTTCTTTTGCGCGCTTTAACTTGTTGTATTTGTTGAAAAGGTGCTGCACGTTTTGCGCGGGCGTTTTCGTTACGTCGAGTTTTATCGTCAGGGGGCGCATATCGTCATAGTAATTTTCGACGGTAACGGACGGCTCGCCGCGGCTGATTTTATATTGATTGTTTGCAAGAAGTTCCGCCGAAATTCTGACGTTTTCCATATCGTCGCACTCGACAAGTTTTTCGCGCGCGATCTCGATTTTTTTGACGAGTTTGTCGCGGTGTCAAAACGATAATGTCTTTGAAGTAATTTTTCTCGCGCTGGGACTTGTCCGAAAGGGTGAAGCAAGCGTTGACCGCACCGTTTAACGTGGGGAAGAAAACAAAGTCGTTTTCGTCGCCTTGCGACTTATACGGCGTTACAAAAAAATCGGAATAATCTTTCAAAGCGCACGGTTTATATGCGGTTTTTCCGAAAATTTCGTCAAAAAACGTAATTTCTTCAATCGCTTTGTCAACCGGATTTCCGGCGTTTTCGGAAAGAAAAGCAATCTCTTTCGCGCTTTGTTTCGACAGCCCGTTGACCGACGACAAAAGGGCGTCGTAAAGCGTTTTTTTTTCCGAATTTTCAAGGCGCGATTTTATGCCTTCCTTGTCGTAAAGTTCCGCCTTGTCGCCTTTTGGTTGCGGGGTGTATTTCGCGCCGGGCATAATGACTCGTCTGCCTTTTTCGGACACGCCGATGCGAACGAGCGCGTCAAGGATAATATCGTTTTCGTCAAGAAGGATAACGTTGCTGTATCGTCCCATAAGTTCGACGACGACGAAGAAGTCTTTCACGTCCTGCATTTCGGTGCGCGCGGACAGCGAAATTCTGAAAACTCTGTCGTCGCCCGCAATCGAAATATCCTTGATCGTCGCGCCGAGAAGATGCTTTCTCAGAAGCATACAGAAGGCGGGGGCGGAATAAGGGTTTTCCTTTTTGTCGTAAGCGATATGGATTCTCGCGGCGTTGGGGTTTGCCGACGCGACGAGAGTGTACGACGTGCCGCCCGAATACACGACGAAACGAACCTCGTCCTTTTCGGGCTGGTTTATTTTTTGTATTTTCCCGGGCGCAAGAAGAGAATTAAGTTCTTTTTGCAGGGTTTTTAACGTTAAAAGGTCTTGTGGCATAGGCAAATTATAGCGTATCGCCGCCTAATTTTCAAGCGTGTGACGAATAATGACAAAAAATGACAAAAAGAATATTTCGGAAAATGGAATTTTGTATTGCAAAAACTTTCTTTATATGTTATATTATTATACGCTTACGTTAGTATTATTTGGAGGTTTTATGAACTACACACTCGAAAAACTTGAAAAAAGTCAAGTAAAATTCACAATCGAAATCAACGAAGCCGAAGTAGAAGCGGCTATCCAAGAAGCTTATAACAAGAACAAAAGCCATTATAAACTTGAAGGCTTCCGTCCCGGCAAAGTACCCCGCAAGGTGCTGGAAGCAGAATTCGGCAAAGACGTTTTCCTGAACGACGCTCTCGATATCATTCTTCCCAAGTACTTTGAAGAAGCCCTTGAAAAAGAACCGTCGGTCGAGCCGGTCAGCCGTCCCGAAGCGGACATTCTGGAAGCAAGCGACAAAGCGGTTAAATTCGCGGTTACCATCACCGTCCAACCCGAAGTCAAACTCGGCAAATACAAGGGCGTGAAAGTCGCAAAGGAAAAATTTGAAGTTACCGACGATCAGGTTCAGGCGGAACTCCTGCTCGCACAGGACAAAGCGGCTCGCGTCGTTGAAATCGAAAAAGACAGAAAAGCCAAAAAAGGCGACATCTGCAATATCGATTTCGAAGGCTCGGTCGGCGGCGTTAAATTCGACGGCGGCGCAGGCAAAGATTACGATCTGGAACTCGGCAGCAAAACCTTTATCCCCGGTTTTGAAGAAGGCGTCGTAGGAATGAAGAAGGGCGAAACGAAAGACATCACCGTTACCTTCCCCGAAGAATATTCCGAAAACCTTGCCGGAAAAGAAGCGGTTTTCAAAGTAACGCTCAACGCCATTAAGGTCAAAGAACTGCCCGAACTCAACGACGACTTTGCAAAAGACGTGTCCGAATTCGACACCCTTGACGCATACAAAGCGGACATCAAAGCAGGTCTTGAAAAACAAGCCGAAGAACGCGCCGAAGTCGCCGAAGAAAACAAACGCGTCGAAGCAATCGTCAAAAACGCAACGGTCGAAGTCCCCGAATGCATGATCGCAGACGAGGTCGAAGAAATGATTAAGGAATTTGAATATCGTCTTCTGTATCAGGGAATGAAACTCGACGATTATCTCAGATATTCGGGAATCACCCGCGAAAAGATGGCGGAAGATTATCGCGAAACGGCAGAAAGAAACGTGAGAATCCGTCTTGTGCTGGAAGCGATTATCAAAGCCGAAAACGTCCTTCCCGACGAAGAAGCCGTCAATAAGAAAATCGAAGATATGGCAAAAGGTCAGAACAAGACCGTCGACGAATACAAGAAAGATATGGATCCGAGATATCTCACCTATCTTCTGAATCAAAGCCTTACCGACGCTCTTATGGCGAAACTGAAAGAACTTAACCCCGCAAAATAACGATTTTTCGACCGAATATATATCGGTAAAAAAGTATACAATAATTTCGGAGAGTTTATGAACGTTAACGAAAAAATGATCAGCGTCGTGGAGCAAACCAACAGGGGCGAGCGTCAATACGACCTCGCTTCAAGGCTTCTCGAAGACAGAATTATCTTTTTGAGCGGCGAAGTCAATACCGACCTTGCAAACTATATCATCGCTCAGCTTATTTATCTCGAAGCGCGCGATCCGCATAAGGACATCGCGTTGTACATCAACAGCCCGGGCGGCAGCGTTACCGACGGCATGGCGATTTTCGACACGATGAATTATATCAAGTGCGACGTCAGCACCATTTCGATCGGATTGTCCGCGTCGATGGGCGCGTTCCTTCTTGCCGCCGGCGCGAAGGGCAAACGCTACGCGCTTCCCAACAGCGAGATTATGATTCACCAACCTTTGGGCGGAGCACAAGGTCAGGCAAGCGATATTATCCTTGCCGCACAACACATCGCGAAAACCAAAGAAAAAATGAACAGGTATCTCGCGGAAATGACGGGGCAGGATATCTCCGTTATCGAACGCGACACCGACCGCGACAACTTTATGTCTGCGGAAGAAGCGCTTGCTTACGGTATCGTAGATAAAATAATATATCCCCGCCATAATTAGGAGTATATGGAAGAAAACACAGTAAAACAATATTGTTCTTTCTGCGGAAAGAGCGAGGACGAAGTGCTGAAACTCATCGAGGGTCCCAACGGGATTGCCATTTGCGACGAGTGCATCGAGGAGTGCAACGATATTCTCGAAAGAGAGTACGAAGAAGCGGACACCCCGAAAAACGACGCCTTCAAACTGCTCACGCCGGAAGAAATCAAAGCGCGTCTTGACGAATATATTATCGGTCAGGACGCCGCCAAAAAAGTGTTGTCGGTTGCCGTTTACAATCACTACAAAAGGATCGGAAGCAACAAAAAAACCGGCGACGACGTCGTTTTGGACAAAAGCAACGTATTGCTGCTCGGACCTACCGGTTGCGGCAAGACTTTGCTTGCGCGATCTCTTGCGAATATCCTTAACGTGCCGTTTGCGGTTGCCGACGCAACGACGCTCACGGAAGCCGGCTACGTCGGCGAAGACGTCGAAAACATTCTTTTGAAACTCATTCAGGCTGCGGACGGCGACATCAGACGCGCCGAACAAGGCATAATCTACATTGACGAAATCGACAAAATCGCAAGAAAAAGCGAAAACGTGTCGATAACGCGCGACGTGTCGGGCGAAGGCGTGCAGCAAGCGCTCCTTAAAATTATCGAAAGCACCGTTGCCAACGTGCCTCCACAGGGCGGACGTAAGCATCCTATGCAGGAAATGTATCAGATCGACACGACGAATATCCTGTTTATTTGCGGCGGAGCGTTCGTAGGACTTGACAAAATCATCGGCAAACGTACCGACAATTCGTCGCTTGGGTTCAACTCCGTGCTGAATGAAGACAAGGACAAAAAATATAGCGAAATAATCAGGGAAATTCAACCCGACGACCTTATCAAATTCGGTCTTATTCCGGAATTCGTCGGCAGGCTTCCCATTGTCGTTTCGATTGACGAGCTGGACGAAACCGCGCTCATCAAAATCCTGACCGAGCCGAAAAACGCCCTTGTCAAACAGTATCAGAAAATGCTGAAACTCGATGGCGTGGATCTCGTGTTCGACGACAGCGCGCTTTCTGCGGTCGCGAAAAAAGCTATTGCGCTCAAAACCGGCGCGAGGGGACTTCGCTCGATTCTGGAACAGATTATGCTGGACGTAATGTACAAAATCCCCGGCGACAAGACAATCGAAAAAGTAATAATCACAGGCGATACGGTTGAAAAAGGCGTACCCGCCGAAATAGTCAGGCGCAATATTGCCTGAGGAGAACATATGCAAAAAAACTTTGATTTACCGCTAATCCCCCTCAGGGGATTAACGGTTTTTCCAAATACTACGGTAAATTTCGACGTCGGCCGCAAAAAATCGGTCGCGGCGGTTACCGACGCCGTTAAAAACAGAAACGGAAAAATCATTTTGTGCCGTCAGATAAACACCGACGAAAGCAATCCGAAACCGGACGGTATTTATACCGTCGGCGTGCTTGCGCGCGTCGTGCAGGTCATCTCGAACGGCGGCGAAACGCTGAGAATTATCGTTGACGGCATCAAAAAAGTGAAAGTTACGGGATACGTCGATAATCCCGACTTCTTCGTGGCTTCGTATGAGCCGATGAAAGAATTGCACGCGCGCACGGTCGAGGCGAAGGCGTACAGAAGAAAATGTATGTCCGTCGTCGAAGAACACTATTTCGTGGGCGAGCGCGCAACCAAAGACGTTTACAACATTCTGAACGAAACGGAAGAACCCGTGGCGTTTTTGTACCGCGCGGCGCATCTTATGGATATTTCGGACAGGCAGGGCTTTTTGGAAATCGACGACGTTATCGACAAGTACGAATTGCTGCTCGACTTTCTGGAAGACGAGCTTGAAATCGCAAAGGTTGAAAAGAAAATCAATAGGAAGGTGCGCGAAAGCATCGACAAAGGGCAGAAAGAATATTACCTTCGCGAGCAAATAAAAGCCATTCAGGAAGAACTCGGCGACGAGGACGACGACGATCTGCTGCTTAAAGCGGACAAGCTGCCCATTCCCGAAGAAAGCAAGAAAAAACTCAAAAAGGACATCGAGCGCAATGCGAAAATGCCCACGTCAAGCCCCGATTACGCAATTTCGAGAAACTATTTCGACTTTGTGTTCGATTTGCCGTGGGGGATTGAGAGCGAAGATAACAACGACATCGAAAATGCAAGGAAAATTCTGGACGAAGACCACTACGGTCTTGAAAAAATCAAGGAAAGAATTCTGGAATTCCTTGCCGTCAGACAACTCACCGACGAAAAGCGCGAGCCGATAATTTGCCTTGTGGGCCCGCCGGGCGTAGGCAAAACGTCGATTGTAAAAAGCATCGCAAGGGCGCTCAACAGGAAATACGTCAGAATGAGCCTTGGCGGCATCCGCGACGAAGCGGAAATCCGCGGGCATCGCAAAACGTACGTCGGGGCAATGCCGGGACGAATAATCAGTAATATCCGCATTGCCGGCACGATGAACCCCGTGTTTTTGCTGGACGAAATCGACAAACTTGCGTCCGACTTCAAGGGTGATCCGTCAAGCGCGCTTCTGGAAGTGTTGGATCCCGAACAAAACAACGCTTTCCGCGACAATTACCTTGAAATACCTTTCGATTTGTCAAAGGTGATTTTCATCACGACGGCAAACAACCCCGACGCGATCCCCGCGCCGCTGTACGACCGTATGGAAATTATCGAAATGAGCGGCTATACGCCCGAAGAAAAATTGCAAATCGCAAAGAAACACCTTATCGGAAAGCAGTTGAAAGCGCACGGAATAAGCGAAGACAGGCTGTCGTTTACCGACGACGGAATCGAAAAAATCATTTACTCTTACACCCGTGAAAGCGGCGTAAGGGGGCTGGAAAAGGAAATCGCAAACGTAATGCGAAAGGTCGCGGTGAAAATCGTTTCGGGCGAGGCGCAGGACAAAATCGTCGTGACGAAAGACAACGTCAAAGAATATCTCGGCGTCGAAAAATACCTTGAAAACGAAAAACCCGAACACAGCGAAGTCGGCGCGGCAACGGGACTTGCCTGGACGGCGGTCGGCGGCGAAATTCTGACAATCGAGGTCAGTATCGTCAGCGGAAAGGGCGAAATACTGCTCACCGGGCATCTCGGCGACGTAATGAAAGAAAGCGCAAGAACGGCGATAAGCTATATCCACGCGCACGCGGACGATTACGATATACCCGAGCGCGCGTTCAAGGACAAAGATATCCACATTCACGTTCCCGAAGGGGCAATCCCGAAAGACGGACCGTCCGCAGGAATTACAATCGCCACCGCAGTGTTTTCGGCACTTACCGGGAAGGGCGTGAAAAACGACGTCGCAATGACGGGTGAAATCACTCTCCGCGGGAAAGTATTGCCCATCGGCGGGCTGAAAGAAAAATCGCTTGCTGCAATGCGCGCGGGAATAAAGAAAGTGTTGATTCCCGTCGATAATATGAAAGACCTTGACGATATTCCCGAAAGCGTGAAAAACGGCGTGAAATTTATCCCCGTCGAAAACGTTTCGGAAGTTTTCAAAATCGCAATCGAAAGGTAAGTTATGGAAATCAAAAACGCAAAATTCGTACAGTCGGTTTCAAACGGGAAAGTTATCCCGTCTTTCGACGCGCCCGAAATCGCAATCGCAGGGAAGTCCAACGTCGGAAAGTCGTCGTTTATCAACTTTATGGTAAATCAGAATAAACTTGCAAGGACGTCGGGAGATCCCGGCAGAACGCGCCTTGTGAACTTTTTTGAAATCAACGGCGGCGAATTTTACTTTGTGGATTTGCCGGGATACGGCTATGCAAAAGTCAGCAAGGAAGAGAAAGCAAAGTGGGGACCGATGATCGAAGGGTATCTTGAAAACGGCAAAAATCTTGTGCACGTTTTCGTACTTCTGGACATTCGCCACGACCCGACAAAGGACGATATGCAGATGATAAATTATCTTTTCCACTTCAATTTCCCGTTCTCGGTAATCGCGACGAAAGCGGATAAACTTTCCAAAATGCAGCAGAAAAAAGCGTTGCAAAACATCGCGACAAAGGTCGGAATCGGGGTGGATAACATCTACGCCGTGTCGTCGAGCGAGAAAACCGGGAAAAGAGAAATCCTTGACAGAATCGCCCAAATCCTTGAAAATGTGCAATAAGTATTCTAAAAAACGCGCTTTTTCATAATATTTTCAAAAAAATCGACAAAATTTTTCAAAAATAAACGGACGCAACGAAAGCGTCCGTTTATTATTTGTCCGTCAGAAAATCGTTATCGTGTGAAAGTCGTGGGAAACAACGGCAGGTCAAACACGCCCGTGCAGACTTCCTGCGTATATGCCTGACAAGGCGGGATATAACAGTATCCGTACGACGGCACGAGAAGTTCGACTTCCGCCTCGGCTTTCAGGACGACCGTCACGCAGCAGGTGATTGAAAATCCGAGTCCTTCCGTCCACGCGCCTTGCGGGGACACCGCGTTCACGGTTGCCGCAATCTCGACGGGGATAACCGAGTTGTCGGGGAAGCACATTATGACGTCTTCGTTGACGACGATTTCCGCAGTGCCTTTTCCTTCGACGTTGTTTGCGTCGACATAGATGACTTCGACGGGAATGGTTATCGTTGCCTGCACGCGCGAGTTGTGCGGGTTGTCGCCCGAAAGCGGGGTAACGATAAGGTTGGATATCGTGCCTGCCGACGACGTCGAAGCGGCTGACACAAAGGTCAGCGGGGTGGTATAGTTTGCGGGCGTCGGATTCGTGATCGTGACGCCGTAGTCTTCAAGCGAAGTCTGGTTGATACACGCGTCGAAAACTTTTCTCACTTGTATACAGGCGCGCTCGCACAGATTATGTAGCGGATTTCCGGAAATCGGTCCGGGCGTCCTGTCGGGTTTCAGGGTATTGCAAAACGACATTTTTACACCTCCAAAGCGTTTATACCTTATTTTATGTAAAGCGGATTTTTTTTGTGATATTTGCGTCATCGCTTGAAAAAAACATTATTATGTGATATAAGTAATATATATATTTTGTGTAGGTAAAAAGCGTGCGCGCAATCTTATAGTTATGAAAATTTTTGCGATTTCAGACCTTCATTTATCGTTTTCGTCGGATAAACCGATGGATATTTTCGGTACAATGTGGGAAAACCACTTTGAACAAATCGTCGAAGACTGGCAAAATAAGGTATCGGACGACGATATCGTGCTGCTTGCCGGCGATTTGTCGTGGGCGATGACCTTTGAAAACGCGCTTATCGACGTAAACGAAATCGAAAAATTGAAGGGCAAAAAAGTAATAATCCGCGGCAATCACGACTATTGGTGGCAAAGTTATACTAAAATGTATAAGTTTTTTGCCGAAAAAAATATTTTCGCCATTCAGAACAACGCCTTAAAATTCGGAAATTTCGTTTTTTGCGGTACGCGCGGCTGGACTCTGCCCGAATCGAACAAGACGCCCGAGGACGAAAAAGTCTATAATCGCGAGGTCATAAGATACGAACTTTCCTTAAAGGAAGCGACGAAACTGAAAGGCGAAAACGACAAGATTATCGCCATGTTGCATTATCCCCCGTTCGAGCTTAATAACGCCGACACCGCGTTCACCGATTTGTCCGAAAAGTACGGGGTTGAAAAAGTGGTTTACGGGCACCTTCACGGTCGATACGGCAGGACGGAAATTCTGCACGAGAAAAACGGGGTGGAATATATCATGACGTCGTGCGACAAACTCGGCAACCGACTTTACAAAATCGACGAAAGCGAAGAATAATTTTTGACGATTACATAGTAACGATATTTTTTTAATTGCAATTCCGAAATAGGGGTTGCTTTTTTTTATGCAAAAAAAACAATATGAAAAAAATGCGAAAATCACCGTAAAATCGCTTGCACATTTTAGGCGAACAGGGCATAATATGGGGGCAAACGAGAAAAAGTAGGGAATGCTGACCACCACTCCGATTTTTTGTCAATAGCAAAATTTTACTATTTATGTCGAAAATTTGCTATTCAAACGACGGATTTAAGAAATTTTAGAAAAATTTTCTGAAAAAAATGAAAAAAAATTGTTAAAAGTGGTTGCAAGTGGTCAATCTATGTGCTATTATTAATCTACAAACATCTCAGAAGGAGGTAATTATGGCATACGTCGGAAAGTTCAATCATCAACTCGACCAGAAAAACCGTTTGCGTATCCCCGCTAAACTCAAAGCGGAGCTCGGTCAGAATTTTGCCATAGTTCGCGGAACAAGCGGTTGTTTGTTCATTTACTCCGAAGAGCAGTTTGCAAACCTTTACGAAGAAAAGTCCAAAAACATTTCATTCGTTTCCGAAGAGGGCAAAGAAGCCACCGACGCACTCCGCAGAATGGTTGCGACGATGTCGATTCCCGAAGAAGACAATCAGGGGCGTTTCGTACTTGACGCAAATTTAAGGCGAATCGCGAAAATCCAAAAAGACGTCGTTTTCGTCGGAATGTTCGACAGAATCGAATTGTGGTCGGCAGAAACCTACAACGAACGTTTCAAGGATCTTGACGACGAAGAATACGATCAGTCGCTTGAACCCCTCGGAAAATTCGGATTCTGATGGAAGAGAATTTCAATCACGTTCCGGTACTCCTTAACGAGTGCATCGAAGGGCTGAACATAAAGCCCGACGGCGTTTACGTCGATTGCACGTTAGGCGGAGGCGGGCACAGCGGCGAAATCGCGAAAAGGCTCACGACGGGACGGCTTATTTCTATTGACAAAGACGAAGACGCAATCGCGTATTCGAAAAAAAGGCTTGAAGCCTATAAAGACAAAATCACGTTCGTACACGATGATTTTAAGAACATTGAAAGCATACTGAAAAATCTGTCCGTATCGTCAATCGACGGCGTACTTGCCGACCTTGGCGTGTCGAGTTATCAGATCGACGTCGCGGAACGCGGATTTTCTTATATGAAAGACGCGCCGCTCGATATGAGAATGGACAGGAGCCAATCTTTTTCGGCGTACGACGTGGTGAACGGATACGACGAAGAAAAACTGCAAAAAATCATTTTTTCTTACGGCGACGAAAGATTTGCGAGAAACATCGCGAAAAACATCGTCAAAGAAAGAGAAAAGTCGCCGGTATCGACGACGGGGCAGTTGGCAAAAATTATCGAATACAGCGTACCCGCTTCGAACCGCTGGAAATTCGGAAATCCGTCGAAGCGTACTTTTCAGGCAATCCGCATCGAAGTGAACGGGGAACTGAAAGGGCTGGACACCGCGGTCAGGACTTACGTCGGTCTGCTTAATCCGAAAGGAAGAATGTGCGTCATTACTTTCCATTCGGAAGAAGACAGAATCGTGAAGCAGACGATGAAAGACCTTGCGACAGGGTGCATTTGCGACAAATCGTTGCCCGTATGCGTATGCGGAAGGCACGAAATCGTAATATTTATTTCAAACAAGGCGATATTGCCGTCAAAGGACGAACAGGACGAAAACGGCAGAAGCAAAAGCGCGAAACTGAGAGTAATCGAAAAACTGTAATAAAAAACCAAATTATAAAAATAAGTAAGCGAGGATAGGGAAATGTTAGGAACAACCATAAACCGTGAAGGAATAAGAGAAGATATCGACAACAGGGATTACACGTACAGCCCCGACAGGCCGGTGCCCAGTTTTGACGCGCGTCTTGGCCGTCAGCAGCCGACGTACGACCGTTACGCTGCGGCGGAAGTCGTAAACCAGCGTCCCGCAGCGCGCCAGGATATGTATGCTCCCGTACAAGATCCCGCCCGCGAAGATTTATGGAATCGTCTTAACACGAATAACGTCAGCCGCGGCGCTGTCGAAAACCGCTACTCCGCAAGACCGGAAGTCGAAGTTTTCGAGCCGATGAGACTGCGCGAAACCCAAACCCGCGTACAGGCAAAACGCAAGGCGTCCAAACAACTCAGCACTCAGGGTAAAGTCATTATGGCGGTTTACCTTGCGGTCGTATTGCTTATAGTAACGCTTGTCATCATCAATGCGGAGCTTATCAATACTCCGTCGACCGAACCCGTGCAGGATCCGGCAGCGGCGGTGAGCAGTGTGTACGACACAAACGAAAGTGGTCTTAATTTTGTCCATTCTTCGTATAATACCTTTGAAACCCAAACGAACTGGTTCGACGCCACGCTCGACAAGTTGGGTGAATAAGGAGAAACCTAATTTTTGAACGATAACCTAATATATAACCCCAAACCAAGGCTATTAACTGTTTTTACGTTAATAGTCTTTTTCTTTACCGCGATTCTTTTCAAGTTTCTGTACGTGCAGGTGATCTCGTCAAAAAAGTTGCAGGCGCGCGCCGCGGAGCAGTGGTACAGAGATTTGCCGCTTGTTGCAAGGCGGGGCGGAATTTACGACAGAAACGGGATAACTCTTGCCGATACGGCGACGAGATATACGATTTACGTCCGTCCGAACGCCGTCGAAAATCCGAAAGAGGTTGCGGCCGCGCTTTCCGAATACGCGGGCGCGGATTATAAAAAGATTTATGACAAAATCACGAAAAAGGGCGTGGGCGAAATCACCGTCGCGAAAAAAGTCGAAAAAGAAAACGTCCTGAAAATCGTTGAAAAAAATCTGAAAGGAATTTACGTTTCGGAAGACGGGTTCAGATATTATCCGTACGGCGACTTTATGACGCAGGTTCTGGGATTCACGAACGTCGACCTTCAAGGACAAAGCGGGCTCGAATCCTATTACGACAAATATCTGACGGGAGTCAACGGCAGCGTGTTGTCGGAAGCCGACCTTATCGGGCGCGGTATCGGCGGCACGAGATACTATCTTCCGGGGACGTCGGGGTGCGACCTTACGCTGACAGTCGATTTTTATATCCAGAGCATTGTCGAAAATACGATAAAAAAAGCCGCGCTCGCGACGAAAGCGAAACGGGTGTCGTGTCTTGTTATGAATCCGACGACGGGCGAGATTCTTGCAATGGCGGAAACTCCGTCGTACGATCTTAACAACGTTCCGCGCGACGACCTTTCCGCATTGTTTCGTTACAGCAAAAACACAATGGTGTCGGCGGTTTACGAACCGGGCAGTACCTTCAAAATTCTGACGTCGGCAATCGCCATACAGGAAAATGCTTTCCCGGAAACCCACAGGTTTTACTGTGCGGGGAGCCGCGTCGTCGACGGAAAAAAGATAAAATGCTGGCGCTCAAAAGGACACGGCAGTCAGACTTTTGCGGAAGGGGTAAGGAACAGTTGCAACTGCGTGTTTATGGATTGCGCGTTGCAAGTCGGCACGGCAAAATTTTATGAGTATCTGAAAAACTTCGGCATAACTTCAAAAACGGGCATCGACGTAACAGGCGAAACGTCGGGACTCACCCTTGCGGAAAACACCGTCAAAAACGTCGACCTTGCCCGCATCGGATTCGGGCAGGCGGTTGCGCTGACTCCCATCGAACTTGCTGTTGCGGCGTCGGCGGCGATAAACGGCGGCGAAATCGTTACTCCGTATCTGTTAAAAAGCGCAAAGGACGCGTCGGGACGAGTCGTGAAAGAAAACGAACCCGTCGTAAAACGCAGGGTAATTTCGCGGGAAACGTCCGAAAAACTTGCAAAGATTTTGTATTCCGTCGTGACCGAAGGCAGCGGAAAAGGCGCGTACATAAACGGTTATAATATCGGCGGAAAAACGGGAACGGCGCAAAAATACGAAAACGGGGCGATCGCGCAGGGCAAGTATATTTCAAGTTTTATCGGCTTTGAAAAGTACGCTGGGTGCGAGGCAATCGCGCTGTTTCTCGTCGACGAACCCGCCGGGGCGTATTACGGAAGTATCGTCGCCGCGCCTTACGTCAGGGAAATTTTTGAGGGGATTTTTTCTTATTACGACGTTTCTCCCGAAATCACCGACGAAAGCGAAAGGATTGCCGCGATGCCTTTCAACCCGTACGAATACGAATTTTAATAATCCGCATTAAACAAAGATTGTCTAAAAAAGTCTAATTTTACCGCGTTGTTGTAATAGCGTCGTCCGTTTGATAATATTTATTAATAAATATTAAAGGGGCGACGTTATGATTACGATTGAAAAACTTTTTGAAAACGTGTCTTATACTTCAAACGCGGATATTTCCAAAATCAAAATCAAGGGCATAGCAACCGACAGCCGTCAGGTAAAGGACGGCGATTTGTTCGTGTGTATCAGGGGGAAAGACGACGACGGACACAAACACGCGCTGGAAGCGCAGATGCTCGGCGCGGTCGCAATTCTTGCAGAGCACGCAACCGAAAGCGGACTTCCGACAGCGATTGTTACAAATTCAAGGCAAAGTTACAGCAAAATATGCCAAAATTTCTTTGAAAAACCGCATTTGAAACTGAAAATTGTATCAATCGTCGGAACGAACGGAAAAACGACGACTTCGTATATTGCCGAACATTTATTGAAATCGGCAGGGTATAAGACGGGCGTTATCGGCACGATCGGCTACAAAATCCTTGACGAAACGTATGAAGCCGACCTTACCACGCCCGACAGTTTCACCTTGAACCGCCTTTTCAGGAAAATGGTAAGGGCGGGCGTCGAAATCGTCGTGATGGAAGTGTCGGCGCACGCAATCGCGCAGGACAGACTGTACGGGATAACAAGCGATATTAGCATTTTTACCAATGTTTCACCCGAACATTTGGATTATTTTTGCGATTTTTCGCAATATTACGATACAAAATTGTCATTTTTCAAAAACGGAATGACCAAAAGCGCGATAGTAAACGTGGACGATAATCTGGGCAGAGAGTTATATAAAACCCTCGATATGCCGATAATATCGTACGGAATCGACGAGCCGAGCGACGTGTTTGCGATGGAAATCAAACGAAAACCGCGTGGCACGTCGTTTATCGTCAACGTGTTTGACGAAATATACGAATTATTTATGCCGCTTTACGGAAAATACAACGTTCTGAACGCTCTTTCCGCGATAACGTTATTGAAAACGCTGAAAGTACCGTTGCCGATAATTGCCGAAAGTTTACAAAAATTGCCGCCGATACCGGGCAGATTTAACATTTTTTCGTACAAAAACGCAAAAATCATCGTCGATTTTGCTCATACGCCCGACGGACTCGATAATCTTTTGCGTACGGCGCGAACTCTAACGCGCGGAAAAATGATAACCGTATTCGGTTGCGGGGGAAATCGCGACAAGGGAAAACGTAAGAAAATGGGAGAAATCGCCGCAAGGCTTTCGGACGCGGTGATCGTCACCGAAGACAACAGCCGTACGGAACCGCTGACGAACATCATCTCGGACATAATGGAAGGCGTGAAAGGAAACGGAAAAGTTTTCATCGTCGAAGAAAGGCGGGAAGCCGTCGAGTTTGCGGCAAGTCTTTTGTCGGACGGTGACCTGCTTGTCGTTGCAGGCAAAGGCGCGGAAAAGTACATAGAGCGAAACGGACGGCGCGTCAGATATTCCGACGTCGACGAAGCCATCGCTTTATCGAGAGGTGAAAGGTGAAAATCGAACTTTCGTGTTTTATCGCGCTTGCGGCGACCTTCCTGTTTTCGATGCTGATTGCGCCGCTTGTCATAAAAACGATGAAAAAACTGAAAGCCGGGCAGGTGATACTCGGCTACGTTTCGCAGCACAGCGCAAAGGAAGGCACGCCGACGATGGGCGGATTTATTTTCATTATCCCGGTTGCCGTCGTAACCCTTGCCGTCGGGTACGGGAAGTTGTCGCTTGTCGCGGTGCTTTTAATGCTCGGGTATTCGCTTGTCGGATTTCTGGACGACTTTCTGAAAATCAAAACCCACAATAATCTGGGGCTGAAACCATACCAGAAGATAATCGGGCAGACGGGACTTGCGGCAATCGCCGCGGTTTTCGTATATAAAAATCCCGTGATAGGAAGTGCGGTCGGGTTTCCGTTTACGGCGGCGACCGTCGATTTTTCATGGGGGATAATACCTTTCACTATGCTTGTGTATATCGCCGCAACCAACGCCGTGAACCTTACGGACGGGCTGGACGGACTTGCCTCGACGACGTCTTTGATATACTTTATCGGATATTCGCTTATCGCAACCACCGAGGTGCTGGGGCTTATCTATTACGGACAGGATTTAACCGCAACGGAAGTAAAAGGCGTCGCGGTGTTTTCGGCGTCGCTCGTCGGCGGACTTATGGCGTTTTTGTGGTTCAATTTCAACCCCGCGAAAATTATGATGGGCGATACCGGCAGTCTTGCGCTCGGCAGCGCGGTCGCGACGGTTGCGGTTTTTCTGAAAAATCCTTTTTCGATACTCATATCGGGCATAATGTTCGTGGTGTCGTGCATATCAGTAATTGTGCAGGTAACGTATTTCAAACTCACGAAAAAGCGCGTATTTTTAATGGCGCCGTACCATCATCATCTGGAAAAGAAGGGCATACCCGAATGGAATATCGTTTGCCGATATGCCGTGATAACGACGCTGTTTACCGCGCTTAACGTATTGTCAAAGGTGGTTTATGAATTATAAAAACAAAAAAGTCCTTGTTTACGGGCTGGGATCGAGCGGGCGTTCCGTAATAAAACTTCTGCAAAAAATCGGCGCGGACGTTTACGTTTTCGACGACGAGATAAACGAAAAAGAAATCCCGAAAAACGTGACGGTCGTGCCGTGCGCGGATTTTTCCGACGTCGCCGACCTTACGATTTTAAGTCCCGCGATAAGTATAGATAACCCGTCGATTCAAAAAGCCGTCGCGAAAAACAAGGTGACGGGGGAACTTGCCTTCGCCGCGGATTTTCTTGAAAGCGAGTTTATCGCCGTAAGCGGTACGAACGGAAAAACGACGGTTACCCTGATGATAAACGACGTGCTGAACGGGGCGGGGTACGAATCGTACGCGCTCGGGAACATCGGCGTGCCGCTTTCCGAAAAAGCGTTGTCGCTGACGCCTGACGATATCGCCGTCGTGGAAGTCAGCAGTTTTCAGCTGGAAACGACCAAACGACTTTGTCCCGATATCGCCGTTCTCACAAACGTAACGTCCGACCACCTTGACCGGCACAAAACCCTTGATAATTACAAAAACCTGAAAGCGAAACTTTTCGAGGGACAGTGCGACAGGGAAATATCCGTTTTCAACGCCGACGACGAAACGTCCGAAGAAATATCGAAAATCGTGAAATCGGACAAATTCTTTTTCAGTACGAAAAGGCGGGTGCGCGGCGCGTATCTCGACGGCGACGAAATCGTGTTTGAGGACGAAAAAAGAATACATATCGCAAATTGCGGGGAACTGTCGGCGTGCGCCGGGGTGAACCTTGAAAACGTCCTTGCGACAACCGCAACGTGTATGGCAAGGAAGATTAATCCCGAAATCATAAGAATGACGCTGAAAAGTTTTGCCGCGCCGCTTTACCGCACGACCTATCTCGGCGAGAAAAGGGGAAAGAAATTTTATAACGACAGCAAGGGTACGAATATTTCCGCAACCTTAAAAAGTGCCGAAAGTATGACGGGAAATACAGTTTTGATACTCGGCGGGCGCGGAAAGGGCGAAAATTTTGAAGATTTGTTCAAAAAACTTCCGAAAAATGTAATTCACGCCTTTATTACGGGCGAAAACGCGCGGGAAATTATGGACGGAGCGATTGCCGCGGGCTTTTACAACGTGACTTATCGGCAGAGTCTGAAAGAGTGTTTTATGGAAAGCACGGTGGTGCGCGCCGACAACGTTTTATTTTCGCCGGCATCGGCAAGTTTCGACCGCTACAAAAACTTTGTCGAGCGCGGGAAAGCCTTTGACGATTTGTTTTTCGAACTATGAAAAAACACGTTATCGCGATATACGCAACCACGATATTGTTGTCGCTTGCGGGAATGGCGTTTATTTACAGCGCGTCGCGATATTCCGCGGCGATCGAAAGCGGCGACGCTTTTTTTTACGTCAAAAAGCAGGCGATAGCGTTTGCAATCGGACTGTTTTTAATGTTTGCGGTGCGGATATTCGACGTCGAAAAACTGAAAAAGGCGAACTATCCCGTGATGATTTCAAGCCTTATTTTGCTTGCTCTCGTATTCGTGCCGAAACTCGGCGTCGAAAGTTTCGGGGCAAAGCGATGGATAAACCTCGGGTTTTTCACGATACAACCGTCCGAATACGCAAAGTTCGGTTTTGTGATATTTGCGGCTGCGGTTTGTGCCGACGATAACGTAAATAATACAAAAACGTTGCTAAAAATTCTGTTTTTCGGCGTTTTTTCGTGCATTTTAATAATTTTGGAACCAAATATGTCAATTACGGTGTGTTTGGGGGCGGTAATGCTCGTTATGTTGTACGTCGGCGGGCTTAAAACGAAAAAGTTTGCGGCGGTGCTTGCGCCCGCGGTTTTTGCAATCCCCGTGCTTATCGTTGCCGAGCCGTATCGAATGAAAAGGCTTCTGGCGTTTCTGAATCCGTGGGAAAACCCGAAAGGCGAGGGATACCAACTCATACAAAGTTATTATGCGTTGGGCAGCGGCGGTTTTTTCGGGCTCGGATATCTCAACAGCAGACAAAAATATTTGTTCCTGCCGTTTTCGGAAAGCGACTTCGTGCTGTCGGTCATCGGGGAAGAAACGGGGTTTTTCGGAGTAACGATTCTTGCAATAATCTTCATAGTTTTCGTATATTCGGGCATAAAAATCGCGATAAACGCAAAAACCCGATTCAAAAGTTACCTTGCGACGGGAATCACCGCAATCGTCGCGATTCAGAGCGCGATAAATTTTGCGGTCGTCGGCGGCGCGATTCCGCCGACGGGGTTGCCGCTTCCTTTCGTCAGCGCGGGCGGCAGTAGTCTCGTTGCGTTCATGACGTTTTCGGGCGTGCTTTGTCTTTGCGCCGACCATTCACAAAAAACCTTGCTCCGACAGTAATATAAACTATGGAAAAATTTATCGTTTCGGGCGGCAACCGCCTTTACGGAAAGACAAGGCTCAAAGGCGCGAAAAACAGCATATTGCCGCTTCTTGCGGGCGCGTTGCTCACGCGGGAAAAGGTGACGATCAGGGATTGTCCCGATATTTCCGACGTGGCGTATATGTGCGAAATAATAAAATCGCTTGGCGCGGACGTCGTGAGAGCGGGCGATGAAATCACGATAAGCGGCGGCGCGAAAAACGGCGACGTCCCTGAAAGTCTTGCACACGAAATAAGAAGCAGCGTGTTTCTTATGGGCAGTCTGGTCGCGACGCTCGGGCGGGCGCGAATCGCGTATCCGGGCGGGTGCGACATAGGCTTGCGCCCGGTTGACATACACATACGCGCGCTGAAAGAGCTGAACATAAAAATCGACGAGCAGTCGGGCTACATAAATTGTGCGACGGACGGCATTGTCGGCGCGGACGTCGGACTTGACAAAATCAGCGTCGGCGCAACCGAAAACATAATGATGGCGGCAGTCCTCGGAAAAGGAACGACGATAATAAGAAACGCCGCGAAAGAGCCCGAAATCACCGACCTTCAAAACATGCTCAACAAAATGGGCGCGAAAATCAGGGGAGCGGGCACGCCCGTGATAAAAATCGAAGGGGTGACGGAACTTCACGGTACGGAATACACGCCGATACCCGACAGAATCGTTGCGGGAACGCTGATGACGGCGGTGGGCATCGCGGGCGGCGAAATCGAAATCGAAAACGTCGTGCCGGAACATATTGCCGCAATAACGTCGAAACTCGTCAAAAGCAGTTGCAAGGTGCGCGCGTTTTGTGATAGAATAGTGATATCGAGTAATTTAAGGACAAAAGCGGTCGATATCGAAACGTCGCCATATCCAGCGTTCCCAACGGATATGCAGGCGCAGATTATGGCTTTCGACGCAATCTCGGAAGGTACGGGAATCATCATCGAAAACATTTTCGAAACTCGTTTCAAGCACGTCCCCGATTTACGGCGTATGGGTGCGGACATCACGGTTCACGGCGACGTCGCGGTGGTCAGGGGAGTCAGGAAACTGTACGGCGCGGAAGTGCATGCGTCCGATCTTCGCGGGGGCAGCGCGCTGGTGCTTGCGGGGCTCAAAGCGGAAGGCGTCACTTCGATAAGCGGCGTCGGACTTATCGACAGGGGATACGAATCTTTCGAAAAAACGCTGTCGTCGCTCGGTGCAAAAATACAAAGGATTTCGGTCAATGACTAAAAAACACGTTGTTCTCATCGTGGGGTTGGTTCTGATTGCCGCAATTGCTCTTATCAACGGATTGCTGTTTCGGGTGAAAACCGTTACCGTCGATTTCGACACCGAAACGTCGATTCAGGCGGAAGAGGGCGAGGCGGAAAAAATCATCGCCGCGTCGGGGATCAAAAAAGGAAAAAATATTTTCGGCGTCAGTGAAAGCCGTATGATTAAAAATATCAATGCGGCGCTTCCCGGTGTCAGGGTGGTGAATATCGAAAGGATTTTCCCCAACCGCATCGTGATTCACGTTTCGAAAAGGGTGCCGGTTTATCTTATGAAATATCGGCAGAACACTTCGGACGCCGCGAAGTACGTCGTGGTTGACGGCGATATGGTGGTGCTCGGCTTTTACGACGACAAACCGGACGAGCAGTCTTTCGTTTTCGTCGACGGGTTCGAACTTGTCGGGAAATATACCATCGAAACGGGAAGGACGTTGCCCGTCGAATTCGGAAAGTCGATTTATTATCTGCAAAACGTAGCGGCGGGGATGTATAATTGCAAACTGACTCCCGCGCAGTTTATCGCTTTCATCGAAAAAGTGAGGTTTGAAAACGACGTAATCGATCTTTGCGCGAGAAGCGGCGTCGTAATGCGTCTTGGCGGCAACCTTACTACCGAACAGGTGAGCGAAAGAGTGCCTCTTGCGTTTTCCTGGTACAAGAGTCTGCCCGAAGACAGTGAGAAAAAGACGTCGAAGTATATCGCGATATACAACTCGTCCAAAAACAAATTTATCGCAGAACCTGCGTACTGAAAACAAAAAAAACGCAAAACACGGCAGTGCGCCGTGTTTTTTCGTGCAGAAAAACGGCTTACACACGCGCTAATACGCGTTTATGTGCGTATATGGGCACATAGTGCGCGCAAATATGCGCATATACGCGAAATATATTATAAAAAGTTTTGTTAAACACTTGACGCACACGCGTACGCACGCTATAATAAAAATATATTAGACTAATGAGGGAATAATGGCAAAACTCAACGACGTCGCCGTGTTGGACATCGGCTCGAAAAAAATATCCGTAATGATCGGCAACAAAACCCCGAAAGGCGTTTTCAACGTGAAGGGTTTCGGTTCGTGCTATTACAGTGGTTTTTCGGGCGGGAAGTGGTTCAACGTTCAGGATCTGAAATCCGCAGTCGGCAAGGCGTTGCACGTTGCGGAAGCGGAAAGCGGCGTAAAGGCGAAAAAACTTTACATCGGCGTTCCGTCGGAGTTTATCGCAATCGTGGTGAAGGAAGTCGTGCTTGCGCGCGGACGCGCACAACGCATCACCGACGCCGACGTTACCGAATTGTTCGAGCAGGGCGATACTTACAAAAATCATTCCCGCTACACGACCATCGGAAACTTTGCGATTTATTACACGCTCGACGACAAGACCAGACGTTTTGTCGAACCGCGCGGGATCGAGGCGTACAAAATCACGGGGCTCGTGTCGTACGTTCTTTGCGAAAGGTCGTTCACCTCGTTGTTTGAAAACATTGCAAAAGATTTGCGTCTTAAAGAAGTCGAATACGTTTCGTCGATATGGGCGGAAGGTATGTCGTTACTTTCGGAGGACAAGCGTTACCGCCGTCAGCTTATCGCGGACGTCGGATACATTACGTCAAGCGTTGCCGTGGTGCAGGGCGACGGGCTGGTAAGCCTTACTTCGTTCTCTCTCGGCGGTGGTCACGTCGCAAGCGATATCGCGATGATGTTCGAAGTGCCTTTTTCCGCAGCGGAAGAAGTCAAGGACAAAATCGATCTTTCCCTTGCTTATGACGAGACGAGTTATTACGAAGCCGGCGAAAACGGAAAATATCGTTTTTCCGCGCTCGACGTAAACGAAATCGCAAAAAGCAGGCTTGACACCATTGCGGAATTTATTTCCGAAAGTATCGCGCAGTCGGGGTTTGAATGCAACGCCCATTGTCCCGTATATCTCACGGGAAACGGCGTCACGACAATCCGCGGCGCGAAAGAGTATTTGTCGCAAGTCCTTAAAAAACCCATTGAAATTATTGCTCCCGACGTTCCTTGTTACAACAAGCCGAAGTTTTCGTCGACAATCGCATTGCTTGACGTCGCTTCCGACTTAAACGCTCAGGAACTCACGGGGTTAAATAAAATACTACAAAATCTTTTATCCAAAGTAGGAGGATAGTTATTATGTACGGTTCACCGGTAAATGTTGCTCGTATTCGTGTTATAGGTGTCGGCGGCGGCGGAAACAACGCTGTTGACAGAATGATTGACGCAGGTATCAAAAGCGCGGAATTCGTCGCTATGAATACCGATTATCAAGCCCTTATTCGCAGTAAGGCGGAGTTGAAAATCCAACTCGGCGCGGAACTTACGAAAGGTCTCGGCGCAGGTGCCGATCCTTCCATCGGCGAAAAGGCTGCACAAGAAAGCATCGACCAGATCAAAGAAGTTTTGCAGGACAACGATCTCGTTTTCATCACCGCAGGTATGGGTGGCGGAACGGGCACCGGCGCTGCTCCCGTCGTGGCAAGCATCGCGCGTGAAATGGGTATCCTTACCGTCGCTGTCGTTACCAAACCTTTCAATTTCGAAGGCAAAAAACGTATGGAAAATGCCGAAAAGGGCATTGAAAACCTTCGTCAATACGTCGATACGCTCGTTATCATCCCCAACGAAAAACTTCTGAGCGTTGTTCCCAAGGGCACTCCTATCGTTAAGGCGTTCCAGGTTGCCGACGACGTGCTCCGTCAAGGTATCCAGGGTATTTCCGACCTTATCGTCAACCCCGCTCTTATCAATCTGGACTTCAACGACGTTCGCACCGTTATGTCCGATAAAGGTCTTGCCCACATGGGTATCGGTTGCGGCGAGGGCGAAAACCGCACTCTCGAAGCAGTCCGTCAGGCTGTACAATCCCCGTTGCTCGAAACCGATATCGAAGGTGCAACCGGCGTCATCATCAACGTTACCGGCGGTCTTGATATTTCTCTTTCGGAAGTCGCGGAAGCGTCCAAACTTGTTCAGGACGTCGTCGACAGCAGCGCAAACATCATCTTCGGCGCAGGCGTTGACGAAGAACTTGGCGACAAAGTCGTCGTTACCATCATCGCAACCGGCTTCAACGGTCATACTCAGCGCACTCCCGAATTCGATATGGGCGCGAAACTCTTCGACGCAAACGCTTTCCAGGCAACCGCGGAAGAAAACAAGAAGGAAGACCTTAATTCCATCCGTGCCGAAATCGCTGCGGAACCCGCTCCCGCTCCCGCTCGTGAACCTGTCATGGCAGGCGCTCGCACAGGGGAAGTGAACAGCAGTCGTATGGATACCGGTGATAAAGATATCCCCGAATTCCTTCGTATGATTCGTTCTCGTTCCAACTAATCGGAAACGACGTAATTTTTCGGCAAAACTTATCGCGTGTGTATGCCCGAGCGTACGCACAAGGTGGTTGCGCCTTAAAACGACATCATAAAATCGCGCGGAAACGACGGTGTCGGGAAGCGCGTGCCGTAAATACGCGGCGAAAGTGTAAAATTTTGTCTTGCCCGGACAACGTTCGGGCGGGATAACCCCAAAATATTTGTCCGTGGGCGCGGTTTGCGTCGCGCGACAAAAGTCCTTGCGTGCAAAATATCGGCGTACGTGCGTCGGTCAGACGGCGCGGGGCAGGTCGTACTTTGCGACCTTATCAACAAGCGGCATTGCCGCAGTCATAACATTTACTGATTATTTCGGGGAGCCTGCGAAGTGAGCAGACGTAGGCTCTGCCGAAATTTTTTTTGTAAAAACGGCGATAATTCGCGCCTTTTCGGCGTTTTTGCAGAACCCGAAAACTCGTGTACGCTCAGTACACTAGGGTTTTCGGAACCTGCAAAGAACCCCAAAAATCCATCAAATTCTCGCCGTTTTATAGGGGAAGGGGACCCCACAAGATACTTGTACTTGTGGGGCTAAATGGCATCAAATTCTCGCCGTTTTGGGAGAGAGTAGTAAAACCCGCCTTTTTATGGCGGGATTATTTATATCAAAAGTGTTTTATTCCGCTTTGCTTTTCGCAACGGATATGCGTGAAAGTCATTTATAAATACAGAACAGCCATAAAACCGCCAACGCATATATTTAAAACAATACTCGAAAGAAAACGGTCCATTGCCATATGGCAAGAGTGTCCTATTGACAGTCAAGAAAAAAAAGATGTAAACGTATTGCGCGCAACAAAAAAACGCACCGTGGAAACGGTGCGTTTTTGATTGGTTTAATAATTAGTCTGCTTTGTAGGGAAGCAATGCCATAACGCGGGCGCGTTTGATTGCGTCGGACAAGAAACGTTGATGTTTTGCACAGACGCCGGTCATACGACGGGGCATCATCTTGCCTTTTTCGGTGATGTATTTGCGAAGTTTGGCAACGTCTTTGTAGTCGATTTCGGTTGCCTTATCGACGCAGAATTGGCAGACTTTCTTTTTGGGAATTCTTTTGCCGCCCTGAACGGGGCGTTTTACTTCTTCACTCATTTTAATATACCTCTTAATTATTGAGCCCTATAATACGGGCGAAAATCAGAAGGGCAGATTCTCGTCAACGGCTTTAAGGTCGTCGAACACGCCGTCGTTCGAGGCGGATTCGTCTTCGGCCTTGGTGCTGAGGAACTGAACCTCGTCGGCAACGATTTCGGTGACGTATCTGCGGCTTCCGTCGGGAGCGTCGTAACTGCGGGTCTGAACCGATCCGGATACGGCCGCTTTACTGCCTTTTTTCAAGTATTTGTTGCAATGTTCCGCCTGCGTTCTCCATACGACAACGGGAAGGAAGTCGGTATCTCTTACGCCGTCGCTGTTGGAAAATCTGCGCGACACGGCAAGCGTGAATCTGCAAACGGGAATGCCCGAGCCGGTGTTGGTGAGTTCGGGATTCTTTGTTAAATTACCGATTAAAAATACTTTGTTCATAAATGACCCCTTATGCGGTTATTTGCGGATAATCATCTGACGTACGATTGCGTCTGTGATTTTCATCTGACGATCGATTTCGGCGGGAGCGGACGCGTCTGCCGTAAAGTTCATCAAGACGTAGTAGCCTTCGTTCTTATCGTTGATGGGATATGCATATTTGCGGGTACCCCACTTGTCAATGCCGTCAACGGTGCCGCCGAGCTTTACGACGAGGTCCGAGAACCTGTCGACGAGAGCAGCCTTGTCTTCTTCCGAAACGTCATTGTCGATGATGTAAAGGATTTCATACTTGTTCATCTTTTTATACCTCCTTGTGGACTTTGTGGCCTGCTTAAACAGGCAAGGAAATTCGTCGATAATATATCAACGTGCAATTATTATAAATAATTTATTCGTTTATGTAAAGCGAAAATCGGCGAAAAAGTCAGCGATTTAACGATTTTTTCAGCGATTTTCTTATTTTTTGCAGGGTGTTGTCGACTTTTTTTGTGGAAACCGAAAGAGAGGCTGCGATTTCCCGATACGAGTCGCCGTCAAGATAAGCGTAAAAAATCCGCTGTTCTTCTTCCGACAAAACGCTTTCGATTTCCCGCATTAAAAGGGTTTCCCGCTCCTCTTCGATATAAACGGTTTCGGGATTGCCCGAGGCGATTTCGACGTCGTCAAGCGGCACGCTGTCGTTAAGCGCGCGATTTTTCCCGCTTGAAGATTTCCTGATTAAACCGATAATTCTTTTTCTGACGCAGATGTAGGCAAACGTTGTGAAACTCGCGCCGGCTTTTTCGTCGTAATTCATAATCGCGTTGAACAGTGCGACCATTCCTTCCTGCACAAGATCGTCGGTGTCGCCCGACGGCAAAAAGAAGCGGCGCACCGCCTTGTTGACCAGCGATTTATGACGATGCAACAGTTCGTTTACGGCGGCGGAGTCGTTTGACTGCGCGCGTTTTGCAAGTTCCTCGTCGGGCAAAGTTTCGTATGTCATTTTCTGTCCTGTCGTACCTTTTCGTAAATCACGACGGCGGCGGCAACCGAGGCGTTCAGGCTGTTGATTTTTCCGCTCATCGGAATGGAAATTACTCCGTCGGCAAGTTCCTTTGAAAGGCGTTTTACGCCGCTGTCCTCGCCGCCGACAAGCAATGCGATTGCCCCGGTAAGATTTGCACGATACATAGGTTCACCGTCCATATCCGCGCAATAAACATACACATTTTGCGATTTAAGATAATTTATCGCGTCGTTGACGTTGGTAACTTTCGCGATTTTCACGTGTTCCGCCGCGCCTGCGGAGCACCTTAAAACGGTGTCGTTCACGGTAACGCCGCGGTGCTTTCCGATGACGATTCCGTGCACGCCCGCGCACTCCGCCGTACGGATAATGCTGCCGAGATTGTGGGGGTCGGAAAGTTCGTCCAGAATCACGATAAAGGGCGGCTCGTCTTTCGATTTCGCAAAGGACAAAATGTCGTCCAAAGACGAATAAACAAACTCCGTCTGAGTAAGTGCGACTCCCTGATGTTTTGCGTTTTGCGTGATGCGGTCGAGCGCGGTTTTATCGACGACGGACACGACGATTTTCTTTTCTTTTGCAAGGGCGATTATGTTTTTTACGACGCCCGTCGTTTCGCCTCTTTGCACGTAAAGTTTTTCAACGGTTGCGTCGGAGCGCAACGCCTCATACACTGCGTTTTTTCCCGTAATTAACATGGTTTCTCCTTATTCGATTGAAAGCAATTCGTTCAAGCGGTCGTGTTTTCCCGTGAGATACAGGTATCCGAGAAGAGCCTCGAATCCGCTTGCTTTTTTGTAGTCGCCGATACTTGCGTTTTTTGCCGACGACGAATAATGCGCGTTTCTTGCGCGCTTGTAAACCGCGACTTCTTCTTCCGAAAGACACGGCAGCAGTTTTTCGATTTTATCCGCCTGCGCTTCCGCCTTGATTTCCTTGGTTGCGAGTTTATGGAGCGCGCCCGATTTTTTGTCGGACGAAAGGGCAAGCCGCGTTCTGACGTACAGTTGTTGTACGGAGTCGCCGACGAAAGCGAGAACAAGCGGATTCATCTCATCCGCTTCGGCTTTTGTGATTATCGTCGTAAGAAAAGGAATGGTATCTTGCATAAGACCGATTATATCACATCGAAGTGGCTTTAACAAGAAAAAATCGTATTGACCTTTTAACAAGATTAGTATAAAATATATTTACTATGAAAAACAAAAGATTTTTGAAAATAACGCTGATTGCCGCGGTTGTCGCGCTTCTTTGCGCCGCGCTTTGCGGATGCAGTCTTATACAAGGAATTTTGCACCCGGAAGGGAAGTTTGCGCTGTCCGAAAGCGAGATAACGCTGAAAATCGGCGAAACGTACGACGTAACGCTCAGCAACGGGCGCACCGACGAGTTCACTTTGTCCACGTCGGATAAAACAAAGGTCGAAATATACGGGCGGACAAGCATAAAAGCCGTCGGGAAAACCAAAACCGCGGTCACGATTACCGCAACCAACGGCAAAGGCGACACGGCGGAACTTAAAGTAAATGTCGATTACGCCGACGTTTCAACGGTAAAAATCGGCGTTGAAAATCAATATCAGTTGTTGAAATCGGGCGAAACGCCGAAAAGCGTCGATTTTTCCGCAACGCTCAACGACGGCACGAACCCCGACACCGTCTTTTCGTGGAAATTCACGAACGGCGCGGGCGAAGAAGTCGCGACGGCAAGCGGTAAAACCGCGTCGTACCTTCCCACGGCGGGAGAAATATATTTTGCCACCGTAACGGCGGACGGAAAATCCGCAACCGTCGGATTCTGCGCCGTTGAAGAACTTCTTGTATATCTTGACAAATATCGCGTCGGGACGGAAGAAAAAATCGTCGTGCGCGCAAGATATTTCGACAACTCGACATCTGGCAAAAAAACCGCGAAGGCGTACGTTTACGACGAAGGCGGGAATTTGATTTCCACGACGACTCTTGAAACAATCCGTTCAAACGGAATGGGCGAGGTCAACGACACGATTGCCGCAATCGGAAAAGAAGGGACTTTCACTTTAAAAGTCGTTGTGGACGGAGTAAGCCGCGAAGTTAATTTCGTCGTCAAGGACAACGTTGCCGCAAACCATATCGAAGTCGTTGCGAACGGAAATCTCAGCCAGACCACGGCGGAGTTGGTCACGTTCACGGCAACTCTTTCACCCGCAAAAGCCGACGTCGAAAGCGTCAAATGGTACGTCAACGACAAGTATTATTCGACGGGCAAAACCTTTTCGTTTAAGCCGACGAACCGCGGCGAACATAAGGTAACGGCGGAAATAAACAAAATCACGAAAACAAAAACCATCGTATATCTTTCGGAACACGACGAAGCGTGGTATTACGCCTCGCACTTCCACGACTACGGCGGATACGCGCAAAACAGATATATAACGTCCAGGGAAGAACTTAAAAACCTTATCCTTTTCGTTCTGGAAAACAAAATCGCGGAAATCAAGTTTTACGCGGGATACTCGACGCCCGAAACCGTGAAAAAAGACGTGTCCGACGTCAGGGATTGCGTTGAAGAGTCGGGCATTATCCCGGGATATTCGCTTGAAACGAGCGGCAACGAGTTCACGATAAAATTCAGGTTCTTCGCCGACGAGGCGGGGGTTATCCCGACGGTCAATTCGCCCGAGTACGACGCGCCCGACGGCTTTATGGACGCCGTGCAAAACACGTATTCGAAACCCCATTACGACAACGTAAAGAAAACAAGAAACTTTTATATCGACAGCGTGAAAGAAACGATGAGCGTTTCGACAAGCAATATGCTTTACAAGGCGGTGGCGTGGGGCTACAAGCCCGTGTTTATGGGTTCGCAAGCCGAAAATCTCAAACAAATATACGATAACGCGAAAGACGCGCTGTCTTATATCGTGTCCGACGAAATGAGCGAATACGAAAAAGTCCACGCAATCTACGACTACATAATCTACAACGTGCGCTACGACCACGACTGTGCAAATGCCGAAGACGCATATGTAAGCGGAAATCTCAGCCTTAACGAAAAAATGAAATATTACGGATATTACCTTGAAGGGATATTCCTTAATAAGTTTTATAAGAAAGATATGCACGCCGTCTGCGACGGAAAGTCGAAAGCGTTCGTTTTAATGTGCGGAATCGAGGGTATCACCGCCGTACGTATCAGCGGCGAAGCGTCAAGCGACGGCAAAAACTTCGGCGGACACGCCTGGAACAAAGTCCTGCTTGACCTTAACGGCACGGGGGACAAGGAGTGGTATTTCGTCGACACGACCTGGGGCGACGTCGGCGACGACAGCAAGGAATTTTTGTCGCACGCCTACTTCCTGTTGTCCGACGACGAAGTGAAAAACACTCACGTTGAAAAGCAGGGACACGGTTACCCGAAAGCGGAAGGAATGTTCGATTATTACGCGCACGAAACTTATACGTCAAGCGGCACGGAATACAATTACGTCATCACAAACAAAAATCTGGCGGTACAGCAAATGGCGCGTGCGTTGAAAACGCTCCCGAAATCGACGATTGTGGAGTTTGAATTTGCGTTTTCCTTAACCAAGGACGCGGCGAAGATGTACGCAAAAGAAGCGATGCAGAAGGCCGGGCGCGGGCTTGAAGGATACAGCTATGCGATAATACGCTCAAACGTGCTGGTGATTATGATCGGCGCCGCTGCGTAATCAGCGCAAAAAACAGTTCAACAATACAAAATCCCGCAATAAAGCCTGCGATTTGGTAAAATCTTATGTTACCGCCGCAGGTTTTTTCAAGCGCGAAAAAGAGTATTATAAGCGTTACCGCCGCAAAAATAACGTCGGATAAGAACGCGAAAAACTTTTTCTTCACGACGCGCCGCAATCCGCGAAGAAAGGCGTAAAGCACGCCCGACGTCATTCCGCAAAGAATCATTGAAAGAAAGATAAAACTTTCGGAAATTATCGAGTGCGTCATTTGAAAATCTTTTTGATAAGTCCCGCCTTCGTGAGCGTTTCCGAAAACCTGATTTCTTTCACTCTGCCGGTTGCCGAAAGCCGTCCCGAGTCAAGGTTGATTTCAGTGACGGAAAGCCCTTCGCCCGTGATTGTCAATGTTTCCTTGTTTTGCATCAATACAATCGACTTGTCGCCCGACGAAATCACTTTTGAAACGGACGTAACGGTCAGGCGGTCGTTTTCGAGCGCGAGCGCTCCTCTTTTTTCGTTTTCCATAAAAACAATGTATGCATTGAGTTTTCATAAATTGACAAACTCTTATTACTTGTTTATAATAGTTGTATTATTTTAGTGAGGGACTTATGTTATTCGGAGTAATCGACATAGGCAGCACGTCCGTAAGGCTTATGATGACGGACGGCGAAAAGGTCGAAAAAAGGGTGAACACGACGCGTCTTGCCGAGAATATGGACGAGATGAACACGTTGCAACCCGTCAGTATCGAACGTACGGCTCAGGCCGTTGCGGAGTATTATTTCGTTGCGATGCAAAACGGCGCGGAAGACGTCTATGCCTACGCGACGGAAGCGGTGCGCTCCGCGAAAAACAAATACAGGTTCGTCGACAGAGTCAGGGAACTTTGCGGGCTTGAAATCGACATTCTGGACAAAAAGACCGAGGCGGAAATCGGGTTCTTGGGCGCAAGCACGAAAGGCAGATGCTGCGTTATCGACATGGGCGGCGCAAGCACCGAAGTTTCGGTCGGCGACGGCGAAAACATATTATATTCCAAAAGTTTGCCGTACGGCATCGTCAGGCTTTCCGCAATCGAGCGCGAAAGAATCGAAATGACGCCGTTCATCAACGACTGTCTTCTGGGATACGGCGAAATTCCGCCGTTTGACAACGTCGTCGCAATCGGCGGCACGATATCCACGATGGCAGCAATGAAAAACCAACTTGAAACATACAATCCGAACGTCGTCAACGGCTCGGTGCTGACGCTTTCCGACATCGAAAACATGTACGACAAAATCAGCAAAATGACGATGGAAGAACGCCGCCACGTGAAAGGACTCCCCGAAAAGCGCGCGGACATCATCGCCCCGGGCATACTCATGTATTCGCTTATTCTGAAATATCTCGGCGCGGACAAACTCACCGTCAGCGAGGGCGACGGCGCGGAAGGCTATCTCATTAAACTCGGCGTATTGCCGCACGGGTTCAGGGCAATTTATCAGAAGATAATTTAATTTAAGGATATTTATGAAAAATCTTACAAGCAGCGAACTTCGCAAAATTTATCTCGACTACTACAAATCAAAGGGACACGCCGTTATTTCCAGCGCGTCGCTTATCCCCGAAAACGATCCGACGGTATTGTTCACGACGGCGGGCATGCACCCCCTCGTACCGTACCTTCTCGGCGAAAAACACCCCGCGGGCAACCGTCTGACCGACGTGCAAATCTGCGTCCGCACGGGCGATATCGAAGAAGTCGGCGATCCGACGCACTGCACGTTTTTTGAAATGCTGGGCAGATGGTCGCTCGGTGATTACTTCAAGGAATACGCAATTTCCTGCTCGTACGACTTTTTGCTGAACCGGCTGGAATTTGACAAAGACAAATTCGCGGTTACCGTTTTCAAGGGCGACGAAGACTGCCCCCGCGACGACGAAAGCGCGGAATTCTGGAAAAAGATGGGCGTCCCCGAAGACCGCATTTTCTTCCTTCCGAAAGAAAACAACTGGTGGGGCCCCGCCGGCGTTACCGGTCCTTGCGGTCCCGACACCGAAATGTTCATCGACACGGGAAAACCCAAATGCTCCGACGATTGTTCGCCCGCGTGCGACTGCGGCAAGTACGTCGAAATCGGCAACGACGTCTTTATGCAATACTTCAAAAACGCCGACGGCACCTTCTCGCCGCTTAAACAAAAGAACGTCGACGAGGGCATGGGGCTTGAACGTATGCTTTGCATTCTGAACGGATACAAATCGGTTTATGAAACCGACTTGTTCAAACCCGCGATCGCGCTCATCGAAAATCTTTCGGGACACAAGTACGACGAAAGCGAAACGGTCACGAAAGCGATGCGTATAATCGCCGACCATATCCGCACCTCGACCTTCCTTATCGGCGACGTGAAAGGCATTGTGCCAAGCAACGTCGACCAAGGCTATATTCTTAGGAGACTTATCCGTCGTGCGGTGCGTTTCGGACGCATCATCGACCTTCCCGAGCGTTCGCTTTCCAAGATTGCGGAACAGTATATTTCGCAATATCAGGACGTTTATCAGTATCTTTTGACCAATAAAGACAGGATTGTGTCGGAACTTGACAAGGAAGAAATCAGATTCTCCAACACCTTGCAACAAGGACTGAAAGAGTTTGAAAAAGTCATCACGCACATTCCCACAAAGACGATAAGCGGAAAAACCGCATTCCGCCTTTACGATACTTTCGGATTTCCCATCGAGATGACGGAAGAACTCGCGCACGAAAACGGGTTCGAAGTCGACGTACAAGGATACGAAGACGCGTTCAAGGAACATCAGAAAAAATCGCAGGCAGGCGCGGAACAGAAATTCCACGGCGGGCTTGCGGACAATTCCGAAGAAACCGCAAAACTCCACACTGCAACGCACCTTTTACATTCCGCTCTTATGAAAGTTCTGGGCGGCGAGGCGCGCCAGCGCGGCAGCAATATCACTGCCGAAAGATTAAGGTTCGACTTCGGTTTCGACCGTGCAATGACGGCGGACGAAATAAAGGCGGTTGAAGACCTTGTCAACGAACAAATCAAAAAGAATATCCCCGTCGTGTGCGAAGAAATGACCGTCGACGAAGCGAAAGCGCAGGGCGCAATCGGTATCTTCGACAACAAGTACGGCGAAAAGGTAAAAGTTTATACCATCGGCGATTTCAGCAAGGAAATTTGCGGCGGACCGCATGCAAACAACACGGGCGACTTAAAATCTTTCAAAATCACGAAAGAACAGTCAAGCTCCGCGGGAGTCAGACGTATCAAAGCCGTCATCGGTCAATAAAACCGAAAAAACCCAACCAAAAAAAACAAAAAGAAAACACAAAACCAACGCGGTTTTGTGTTTTTTATTTTGCCGTTCAGCGGTTGCTTTCAAGGAATTTGTCGATATAGTTGCCGACGCTTAACGCGTGTTCCAGATATTTATCGGGAGAGGCGTCGTAAACGTAGGCGGCGTCTTTTGTTTCAAGCGTGGTCGTGCCGCGGTAACTCGTTTTCGCAAGGCGGGGCAGCGTGTACTGCCAGTCGATGCTGCCGTCAAAGGGTATGAAGTGGGAATCCTTATCGGCGAAATTGTCGTGCAGGTGCAGGGCGAAGACCCTGTCGCCGAAAAGCCCCAGCCAATCCTGAACGCGCCAGTAGTGGTCGTGTCCGACGTCATAGCAAAGCCCGACGTAAGGCGACTTGAAATTTTCCAGAACGTAGGTGACGTGGTCTTTCGTGATGACGTTTTCAAACGCAAGTTTCACGTTTGCGTTTTCCGCAAATTTTACAAGGTCTTCGATACGATTCGTGCCGATTGTCGACACAAAAGGCGGAAAATCGCCGTGCGTCAGGTGGCAGACAACCGTTTTCACGCCGTGTTTCGAGGCTGCCGCAATTTCGTCCTTAAAGCGGGAAATGCGTTCGTCCCCTTCCTTGCAGTCGATCCACATTTCGTTCAGGTGGTCGCAACTTAAATGGAAGTTTTCAATGAAAAGCCCGGCGCGTTCGGCAAGGGTGGCGCGTTCGTCCGCGGATTCTTTGGCGTCGGGGCCGAGCCATATCATGACCGAGCCGAAGCCTTTTTCTTTGAACTTATCGAAGCGTTCCGCCATGCTAAGGTTCATTAAATTGTTTGACGTTAAACCGACCATATAATTATCATTACCTCGTTTGATAGGATTATAGCACCGATTTTAAAATCTGTAAAGAGCGCGTTATTATCTTGTGTTCATAACGAATGACAAATTAACAAAAGTTTTGTATAATCGGACGTATGAGAATCGAGATTATCAACGGCTCCGTCGAGTACGACGGCAATACGGTGCTTTCCGAAATAAATTTTTCGGTGTCGGACAAGGAAAAAATTGCGCTTGTCGGAAGGAACGGCTCCGGAAAAACCAGCATATTGAAGTGCATTAGCGGGGAAGTGCCGCTTGTGTCCGGCACCGGCGACGAAAAATTCTCGTTTTCGATATCGGGCGCGCCGAAAATCGGATATCTTCAACAGGTGTCTTTGAACGACGAACTGACTCTCCGTCAGGAAATTTTGTCGGCGTACAAGGACGTCGTCGGACTTGAAAACAAATTGCAGAACCTTCTTGACAAAATGAGTGAAAACCCGTCGGACGAAAACGTCGGCGCGTATTCGCGCGCAATGGAAAGGTTTGAAAATATCGGCGGATACCTTTATAAAAAGGAATATCTGACGGCGGTGAGCAAATTCGGGATTTCCGCCGAAGACCTTGACAAAAAACTTTCGTGCTTTTCGGGCGGGCAGCGCACAAAAATCGCGCTTATGAAACTGTTGCTTGAAAAGCCCGACGTTTTACTTCTGGACGAGCCCACGAACCACCTTGACATCGCCGCGGTGGAGTGGCTGGAAGGATACCTTAAAAATTATAAAAATTCGGTCGTCATCGTGTCGCACGACCGTATGTTTCTGGACCGCATCGTCGGCGTCGTTTACGAAATCGAGTACGGCGTCACGACAAGATACAAGGGCAACTACACGGCGTTTTTGGCGCAAAAACAACAGGCGTACGACAAGGCGCTTAAAGACGCAAAATGGAAATCCGCCGAAATCGACAGGCTCCGAAAAATTGTCGAAAGATTTCGCTACAAGGCGACGAAAGCCGCAATGGCGCAGTCGAAACTGAAAGAAATCGAGCGGCTTGGTACTGTCGAAACCCCGCGCCGCTTCGACACCTCGACGTTTGCATCGTCTTTCCAGCCCGAGTACGAAAGCGTCAGGGACGTGCTGTTTGTGAAAGACCTTGTTTTCGGATACGATAAACCGTTGGGCGAAATATCGCTTGCCGTCGAAAGGGGACAGAAAATCGGCGTGATCGGCAGCAACGGCACGGGCAAATCTACGTTACTTAAAACGATAACGGGACTTATTCCGCCGCTTTCGGGCGACGTCCGATTCGGCGTGAAAACGCGCGTCGGGTACTTCGACCAGACCATTGCCGCAACGAAAAGCGAGTTGAGCGTCCTTGAAGACTTCCGCGCGGAGTTTCCGGAACTTAACGACGGGGAAATACGAAAAACGCTGGGCGGATTCTTGCTTTCGGGCGACGACGTTTTCAAGTGCGTCAAAGATTTGTCGGGCGGCGAAAAGGTGCGCCTTGCGCTTTCAAAAATATTCCGCCGTCGTCCCAACTTCCTGATTCTCGACGAGCCGACCAACCATATGGACATCATCGGCAAGGAAACCCTTGAAAAACTTCTGATGGATTTTTCGGGCACGGTCATCGTCGTGTCGCACGACAGGTATCTTATAAACCGCGTCGCAAAAAGCCTTATCGTGTTTGAAAACGGCGGGGTAAGATACTTCGACGGCACTTTCGACGAGTACGAAGAAAGAGAAAAAGAAACCGCGGAAGAAGTCGCAAAGGAAAAGCCCGAAAAGACCAAAAAAACCGGCGGGGAACGCTACGTCGAAAGTAAGGAAGAAGCACGGCGCAAACACCGCGTCGAATTTTTGGAAAAAAAGATCACCGCGCTTGAAGAAGAACTAAGCCGGGCGCAGGCAAAGCTCGACGACGAAACCGTCAACACCGACTACAAAAAAGTAATGGCGGTCGAAGAAGAAATAAAAACGATTGAAGAAAAACTTGATCCGCTGATAACCGAGTGGACGGAACTTTCGGAATAAAAATCGGGATAACGCAAAATGCGTTATCCCTTCTTTTTTTGACGTTTATCTTTCAAAATCGTCGTATTAAAGTTTTGTTTTTGATGAGAAAGTGGTTTTTGGCGGTTTTTTATTTTATTTCGACGACTTCGTAGCCTTCGTTTGTTACCGCGGATTTCAACACGTCGTCATTTACGTCCGACGTAAGCGTTACGACCGCCGTTTTGTTTTCAAGCGACACTTCGACGTCTTTGACGCCGTCGACTTTTTGCAGGGCGGATTTCACGTGAGCCACGCAATGCGCGCACATCATACCTTCGATTTTCAATGTTTTTTTCATACTTTGTTCTCCTTTTTTGATTTTGGTGTTTTTGGTTTTTGAAATATCGTTCACGTCGATTTTCACGACTTTTTTCCTGTGTTTTACGGGCTTGTCAAGGTTGATAAGATTAAGCCTTAACGCGTTCAGCACGACGCATACGCTTGAAAGGCTCATTGCCGCCGCGCCCCACATTGGATTCAGCGTAACGCCGAGCGGAGAGAACACGCCTGCGGCGATGGGAATACACACGACGTTGTAAATAAACGCCCAGAACAGGTTTTCGCGGATATTCAGAAGGGTGCGGCGGGAAAGGCTTATCGCGCGCGGCACGTCCGAAAGTTCCGACTTCATCAGCACGACGTCCGCGCTGTCGATTGCGACGTCGGTGCCCGCGCCGATTGCAATGCCGACGTCCGCGCGGGTAAGGGCGGGAGCGTCGTTAATTCCGTCGCCTACCATAACGACCTTTCCGTACTTTTGAAGGTTTGATAAAACGGCGTCTTTTTCGTCGGGAAGAACGTCCGGGATAACGCAGTCGACGTCGCAGGTTTTTGCAACAGCATTTGCGCTGAGCGCGTTGTCGCCCGTAAGCATGGTTACGAACAGACCTTGTTCTTTCATTCGTTTTATCGCGCACGCGCTATCTGATTTCAGCTCGTCCGACACGGCGATGACGCCGATAATTTTATTGTTTTTCGCAACGTACAACGGGGTTTTGCCGTCCCGCGCGAACTTTTCGCCTGTCGGGAAAGCGTCGTTTGCCGCCGCGCCGATATCTTTCATAAGGGCGGCGTTTCCGATGACGATTTCGTCGCCGCTCACGATTCCTTTCACGCCGTGTCCCGAAAGGTTTTCAAACTTTTCCGGGGTGAAAACCGTTATGTTTTTTTCTTCCGAAAAGCGCACGATCGCCGTCGCAAGCGGGTGCGAACTGCCTTTTTCAAGGCTTGCGGAAAGCGCGATAATTTCTTCTTCGGACTCACCCGACAAAGCCGAAACGTCGGTGACGACAGGCGTGCCTTTCGTTATGGTGCCCGTCTTGTCCAGAACGACGATATCTGTTTTTCCCGCTTCTTCAAGGGCGGTTGCAGTCTTGAACAAAAGTCCGTTTTTCGCGCCTTTTCCGCTGCCGACCATAATGGCGACGGGGGTTGCAAGACCTAAGGCGCACGGGCAACTTATGACAAGCACGGATATTGCGTGCGTAAGGGAAGTCGCAAAGTTTTTCGTGACGGCAATCCACACGATAAAAGTAACGATTGCGACGCAAATGACGCTTGGCACGAATATTCCGGACACTTTATCTGCCGTTTTTGCAATCGGGGCTTTTGAAGCGGACGCGTCCTGCACATGTTTGACGATGCGCCCGAGCGTGGAATCTCCGCCGACGGAAGTGGCTTTTGCGGTGATAAAGCCGTTGACGTTCGTCGTGCCGGAAATAACCTTATCGCCGACGGATTTATCGACGGGCATACTTTCGCCCGTTACCGCCGATTCGTTGACGGAGCCGCTCCCCGACAATATTACGCCGTCCGCGGGGAAGTTCTCGCCGGGGCGTACGACAAACGCGTCGCCCGTCGAAAGGGAAGACAGCGGAATTTCTTTTTCTTCGCCGTCCTTAATAACCCTTGCGGTTTCGGGGGCAAGGTTCATCAACCCTTTTATCGCGGACGTGGTTTTTCCTTTGCTGTAAATTTCCAGCGTTTTTCCGAGGGTGATAAGCACAAGTATCATCGCCGCCGACTCAAAGTACAAGGTGTGCGGAAGATGATGAAGATATGCGGTATTTACGCCTGCGCGAATCATAAGCGCGACGCTGTATACGAAAGAAATGCCGCTGCCCATCGACACAAGAGTATCCATATTCGGCGCGCGGTGGAAAATCGCCTTTGTGCCGCTCACGAAAAACTTTCCGTTGATGACAAGTATGACGAAAGAGAACACAAGTTCGTATATAGCGATACCCATCGGGTTGCCGTTCAGCGCGCCCATATCCCAGCCGAACATAACGCCGCCCATCGACACGTACATAAGGGGGATAAGCAGGACTGCGGACACGGCAAGGCGGATTATCGAGCGGATAAGCGGGTTCAGTTTTTCCTTTTTTTGCGATTTGTCGTTAAAAAGAGCTGCCTTATACCCCGCGCCCGAAACGGCACGTTCGATTTTTTCGACAGTGGCAGGCTCGTCAAAGTCGACGACCATTTGATTTGTGAGAAGGTTCACGGCGACGTCTTTTACGCCGTCAAGTTCCCTTACGACCTTATCGACGCGCGCGGCGCATGCCGAGCAACTCATACCGTAAACGTTGAATTTAAGTTTTTCCATAATTTAACTATTTCAGTTTTTTAATGAGTTCAACCGCCTCGTCAAGGATTGCGGTGTTTCCGTCTTTCACGTTTTCGACGACGCAGGTTTTGAAATGGTCGGACAGAATTTCATACCCGAATGCCGACAGCGCGCTTTCGGCGGCGGACAACTGCACGAGTATGTCGCCGCAATAACGATTGTCGTTCAACATATTTTTTATGCCGTTTAACTGTCCGATTATGCGGTTTAACCTGTCGTTCAGGCATTTGAGAGATTTTTCGTCGCGCGGAGTGTGCTTCTTTTTGCAGCAATCGGCGCACGATATTTCGGCGCATTTTACGTTTTCCATTTTGTTATTCTCCGTTAATTTTCAATATACCCTGCGGGGGTATGTAAATATAGTATAAAACCATATTTTTTATTTGTCAAGAGCGGCGATATTTATTTTTTGCAAATACTATACAAAAAGTTGAATTACGAAACAAAAGGCGTTTCGGGCGGTTTTATCGTTGACAAATATGTTTTTTGGATATATGATAAGGTATCTAATAATTTTTATTAGAGCACGCACGCGTGCATACGCGATACATTACTTGAAAATAAGGGACACAATGAAAAATAATAAAAAAACACTTGGCACGCCGATCGACGGCTCGTTGCCCCTTGAAGTAAAAAATCTTTTCAAAAAGTACGGCAAAAAATCCGATTATGCCGTAAAAGACATCTCCTTTTCTTGTGCGGAAGGGGAAGTCGTCGGTATCCTTGGCGCAAACGGCGCAGGAAAATCCACCACTCTTAAATGCATCACGGGAATGATCCCGTTAAGTTCCGGCACGATAACCGTGTCGGGTTACGACGTGTCGAAAAATCCCGTGGATGCAAAACGCAATTTTTCTTTTGTCACCGACAATCACACGGTGTTCACAAAAATGACGGGTATGCAATATCTTTCTTTTATGAGCGACGTTTACGGCGTATCGTATGAAAAGCGCGACGAGAAAATCAAGGAGCTGGAAGGGGTATTCAAACTCGGCGACAGTATAAACAAACTTATTTCGGGATACTCCCACGGAATGAAACAGAAAATATGTATGATGGGTTCGCTCATTCACGAGCCGCGGCTGTGGCTTCTTGACGAGCCGATGCTCGGTCTCGATCCCCGCACGCAGAACGCCGTCATAAACTATATGCGCGAGTACGTGCAGACGGGCAAAACCATTTTGTTTTCGTCGCACAATCTCGACGTTGTGGAAAGGGTTTGCGACAGGGTGATTATAATTGCCGCGGGCGAACTCAAAAAAATCATCGTCACCGGCAAGGACAAATTCGACGGCGACGAACTTATCGAAAAGTATTACGATACTAATAAGGAAGACTGATGCTGGGCGTACTTCTGAAAAAACAGATGACCGAAAAGTTGTCTTATTTCAAGCGTGACAAAAAACGCATCGATATCGTCGGCGCGTTGCTTACGCTTGTGATGACGGCGTTTATTATGTACGTCGTTGTCGAGGTGTTCGGCGCGTTTGTCGCGAAATATACCGAAATCAGGCTCAACGGCGTACGCGATGTGCGTGCGCGGCAATATGAAATAATGACGTTCGTGTATGAATTCGTTTTCGCGGTCGACGTTATCGGCGGCGTCGTAGCAATAAACCGCGCGATTTTTGAAAGCGACGACAGAATGATTATCCAGACTCTTCCCATAAAGGCGTCGGACGTACTGTATTCAAAAATCATTTTCATTTACGCAAAACAGGTGTTGTCTGCGTTTGTGATTCTCGTGCCGTTCGTGGCGGTGTTCGCAAGCGTGACGAAGCAGGGCGCGGGATACGTGATCCTCGGGCTGCTTGCGGCGTTTATTATTCCCGTTATGTCGCTTTCGGTGTCGAGCGTGCTTGCGATGCCGTATTATTACGTCAAAAAGTTTTTCTCGTCGAAGTACGTTTGTCTTCTGGTGATAGTAACGCTGGTGCTTTTCGCGCTGTTTTATTGCTACGCGACGGTACTCGACTTCTTAAAAACCCTTATGTCAACGGGCGAAATCAAGTTTTTCTTTTCCGAAAAGACGATGACGACGATAATTTCGTTGACGAAAAACCTTGTCCCCGCAAACTTTATCGCGGCGTTCACACTGAAAACGGACGTCTGGAAAAATCTGGGGATAATCGCGGCGATAACCGTCGCGACGGGCGCAATCGGCATTCTCATAACGTCGCTTTTGTACAACAAGGCGATGAAAACGCGCGCGACGGCGGGTGCAATAATGATTTTTGCAAAAAAATCCGCGGCAAGAAAACTCCCGCCGTTTTTAAGTCTTTTGAAAAAGGAATTCAATCTCGTGCTGTTCACGCCCGATTACGCGGTGCAGTACTTCACGGTAGCGGCGATAATGCCGCTTATGGTATATTTTTGTATGGGCATCGGCAAAAACTTCCTGTCGTCGCTCGTTTTCGTTCAGAGCGATTTCGAGCTGGCGATTTTGCTCACGGTGCTTTTCGGCGCGCTTACGAACACGTTCTGCGCGACGAACGTCAGCCGCGACGGGAAGTCGTTTTATGTCGAAAAGACGTTGCCGCTTTCGATAAACGAGATTATGGGCGCGAAAATCGCACTCAGTTTTGCGGTGGCGGTCTTGTCCGTCGGCATTGCGGCGACGGTGCTTCTTGCAAAGAAATACGTGTCGGCGGGCGAAGGCGTATTCGTGTTTTTCATCGGCGCGATGATGGCGTTGTCGCAGATACTGTACGCCACAAGAAAGGATCTGAACAGTCCGCAGTTTTCGCTGGAAGAAGACAACGTCGTGAGGGAAAGCAACAACAACGTGTCGATAATCGTCGTGCTGGGGCTTGTGTCCGCGATGATTCTTGGAGGAATACCCCTTTTCGTCAACGTATTGTCGAACGTCAGGGGCAAAGATATGCGCTGGTTTACTTACGTTTTCGTGAGCGTGTGCGCGGCGGCGGAGTTTGTCGGCTCGCTTTTATATTACCTTATCGGGATAAAAATCCGCTTTGACAGAGTAACGGAGGGGGATTGATATGAAAAAGAAAATAATCGCGCTTATAATGATAATACCGATTGTGTTTCTGATCGCGCTGTTCTCCGTGGGAAAAGCGGCGGGCGTTTACGCGGACATTCCCGTGACGGGCATACAAATCACGACGCAGAACGAAGACGGGTTTATCGACGTGGACGTTGCCAAATACGAGCCCATCGCGTTTTTGGCGCAGGTGCAGCCCGTCAACGCAAGGAATCAGAAATATTCGTTTGAAATATCGGGCGTCGGCGGTGACGAAGCCCCCGACGGATTTGAAATAATCGACGGAAAACTTCATATAGATAACGTTGTAGGAAAGGTGAAAATCACGGCGATTTCCGCCGAAAAAGGATTTAAGGACAGCGTCATAGTTTCCGCATATTCCACGAAAGTGTTGAAAATATCTCCGCTTGTCAACAGGATTGAAGACGGCGGCGAAATCGTCGAAATTGAAGTCGGCGACGAAATCGTCGAAATCGAAGGCGGCGACTATGTGTTCGGCGCAAAACTTTACCCCGAAAACCTTTCGGGCGAAACAAGGATATTTGAAGAAATCGGCGGCAATCACATTCTGAAACTCAACGCCGTCACGGGCGTGGCGCAGGCGCTGTTTTCGGGCGAGACGCAGGTCAGAATTACTTGTCCCGAAGGACGGGAAGGGCTTGAAAAAGTGCTGACCGTCAATGTCAACGTCGATACCGACAGCACGGGCTTTGCGGTCAACGGAAAAAGCAGCGGCGCGAAAGTCACCGTGAAAAACAACGCAACAGCGACAAAACTTTTCGTCGAAAGCAAAAACGACGCCCTTGAAATATCCGACCTTACTTTGCCCGAAGGAGTCACGGCAAGCGGAATCGAAAGGATTTCCGAAAACAAATTCGTATTGACCTTGTCTTTTGACAAAGAATTTTCAGACGAAGCAATTTCGGGAAAGGTCGGCGCAACGGACTTTTCTTTGGAGTTTACCGAATATAACCTTGACGTGCGTACGTCGTATTATGACGGCGAAGGCGACGAAATCAAGCAAAAAAATAACACGAAAGTCACCTACGTCGCATATTCCGAAAGCGATGACGACGCGGACGTGAAATTTGAAATAATCGACGGCGCAGACGTAATAACCCTTGAACAACACGGGCAGTTTGCAACTATTGCCGCAACGCAAAGGGGCTTTGCCAAAATCAAAATCACCGCCGAGCACGACGGAAAAGTCATCAAAGAAATCAAAAAGACAATCCGCGTTGTGCCCAACGTGTATTCGATGGAGTTTGCGGACAGCGCGAAAGAGTACGGCATCGAAAACATACTGACAATCGGCGGCAAAAACCCCAAAGGAAGACCGGACACAAGGACGATTTTCGTAAGGGTTGTCACGGAAGCGGGCTCCGAAACGTTCACTGACGAATTTATGAACGTCGCGTTTTCCGACGATAATTCGCTCTTTTCCTGCAAGGCGCAACCGGCGACGAACGCCGACGCGGTTTCTGCGGAAATCAGGGCGAAAGACACGGGGCTTACCACGCTTAATGCGGAGCTCAAAAATTATAACCAATACTTCGGCACGAACATCTGCGCGAAAATCAGACTTCGTGCGGTCAAAGACGGGAGAAACGTCGGCAATTACGAGGAACTGAAAACGGTGACCGAAGCCGGGCATATCGTCGTGCTGACAAGCAACGTGATGCTGGGCGTCAAAAACGACGGCACGGCTATGACCGAAGACGAACTCAAAAAAGACGTCAAAAAATTCACAACCACGTACGACAAAACGTATCTTGAAAACAGCGGCGAAAGCAAGGACGTCCAATATCTTATCGAGTTCAAAAACCACGTTTACGGCAACGGCTTTGAAATCAACGCCGACAAGTTCACGCAGTGCAAGGACGCGACGGGGCTTCCGAAAATTTTCAAAGGGCCTTTGAATTTCGTCGCGATATCGTCCGCAAGCGTCAAAGGACAGGACAACATTTCTTTCCTTGTAAGGACGGACAAAGTGCTTATAAACAACGTCGTCTTAAAAGGTTGCAGCGACGATAGCCTTCTTGAAGAAGACGGACAGTTCAACTTGTCGAAACTCAACTACGTCGGCACTACGCTTGAAATCGCAAAAAGCGCAAAACTACTGAACAGCCGCGTGTCGAACGGGCGCACCGTCGTCAGAATTTTTGCGGGCGGATCCACAATGGGAAACCCCGTTGTTAAAGACGAATCGGCGTTTAACGTGCAAGACGAGAAGATAAACGTGCATATTGAAAGTTGCGTGCTTTCAAACGCGCGCGAATTCATATTGAAAATCGGTAGCAACCGCGCGCTGAAACAAACAAACGAAGTGCAAAGAAAACTCCGTAAAGAAAAAGACAAAGAATATTATTCGCCTTACGATGATAGCAACAAGACGGACAAATACTTCAACGACAATTATCTTATCAACGACGTTACGCTTAAAAACTCGGTGCTCGAAACGTCGGGGTTGTTCTCGGTCGGTATGGAAACGCACTTTTCGGGCGAATTATTGTTGGGCGGCACGATAACGGCGTGGAAAGATTGTGCGGCGACCTCGTACGCATCGGCGCTTCGCCTTGTCGGCGACGTGAAGATGCTTGACTGGAAAAACCTTTCAAACGTTGACAGTAGCACGCTTATCGAAGTTACCGGCGACGCAAACGACTGGCTTTCGATGAACGTTGCGGAAATGATGAAAGAAGTCGCAAAGGTAAAGTCGGAATGCCGCGATATAATTCTGAAAGTCGGCGAGACGGAATACGTCCACGGCGGCATAGCGTTTTACGGCGGCGGATATAACTATTCGTACCTTGACCTAACAAGAGCGAACGACGAAACAAAGCAGTTCGGCGTGTACGACGTCAATATCTCGGTGCTTCAAAACAGCGAGAACGAAAATATTAGACAGCAGGGCAAAATGTTGCCTTCGGCTGCGGGCGCGGGCGATTTCAGATTTTACCTTTACAATAATAAATCGAGCAGAAACCTGTCATGGCAGGAAAACATAAAAAACCAAGGAAACCAAGGGGAGAATATTATTCCCGTGGTAGCGGAGGATGTTGAATGAGCAAAAAAGGATTAAAAACAATGCTCGTGTGTATCGTGCTCTTAATCGGGCTTGTTACGCTGTTTGCATGCAACAAAAGCAACGTGGCTGACAAAGACGGACAAACGAAAGTGATTGTGAAAATCCAAGACGAAGACGGCAGCATTTACAAGGAAAACGTCGTGTTTTCCGATTTATTCACGCTCAGTCTTCAAAAAGAAGGATACACCGGAAGACTGTATCGCGACGCAGACTTTTTGAAGCCGCTTACAAAGGATTCCAAAGTCAAAAACGGCGATACGGTTTACGTCAAATGGACGATAAATAAATACACCGTAACGTTTATGGACGGCGAAAAGGTGCTCAGAGCCTTTACAAACGTCCCGCACGGCTCTGCCGTAACCGCGCCCGAAGTCCCTGAAAAGGACGGCAAGACTTTTTCAAAATGGGACAAAGACTTTTCAAAGGTCACAAGCGACCTTACGATAAACGCGGTGTACGACGTCGACACGTTCACGGTGACGTTTAAGGACGGCGAAAAGGTGCTTGAAACCCAAACGGTGGAATACGAAGCCGCCGCGACCGCGCCCGATACCGCCAGGCTTTCGCCGCCCGAAGGCATGCATTTTGCAAAATGGGACAAAGACTTTTCAAAGGTGACGGAAGATATTGAAGTTTCCGCCGTGTACGAGCTTAACGTTTATACTGTTATTTTCAAAAACGGCGAAACGACGCTTAAAATCGACAGGGTGGAACACGGCTTTGCCGCAACTCCGCCGAACGTATTCGATACCGCGACGAAAAAGTTCGTCGGATGGGACAAATCGTTCGACAACGTCACAAGCGATATTATCGTCAACGCAAAGTTTGAAACGAAGAAGTTCACGCTGACGTTTATTAACTTTGACGGCACGACGGTTCACACGGCGGAGGTCGAGTACGGCGCGTCCATCGACAGCGATTTTGAAAAGGCAGACAAAGCCGCGACGTTCAATGGTACAATTCTGGATTACGAAGGCTGGTACAAAGCGGACGGAACGAGAATCGACGAGCTCGATTTGCCGACAATGCCGGCTGAAAACTTTACGCTTACGCTGAAATTAAGGCTTTTGGATTCCGCAATCGGTGATAATACGGCAATTACGGTGCCGGAAGGCTTTACTTACGGCGAAAAATCGGCAACGTTCACGGTGTCGGGCGATACGTACGACGGCGTAAATTACGAATACGAGTGGACGATTCTCAAAGACGGAAAAGAATATAAAAAGCAAACGACGACTTCTGGTTCGATAACGATTGAAAATCCCGACGCCGGAACATACGTCGCAAACGTCAAAATCGTCGCGTCAATGGAAAACTGCGGCTCTGTCGGAAAAGACTTTACGGCAGGCGAAACGCTTATCGTATCCCGCGCGGACATTTCGGGCATTACGGTAACGGGCGGCACGTTTACTTACGGCGATAAAAATGCCAAAATCGGAATAAGCGGTCTTCTTGCGGACGACGTCGTAACATACGGCACCGACGGCACAACTTTCCCGCTTCAAAACGTCGATTTGTCGGCGCTCGACTACGGCGAACACGATTACTTTGTAAGAGTGTACAGGGGCGACAACTACAACCCGTACACGTCGGGAAAAATCACGGTAAAGATAAATAAGGCGGAAGTTACCGCCACCGTTACACCCGACGATGACACGTTGACGTATGGCGATAATTTGCCGAGCCTTACCGCAACCATAAACGGCGAAACGTACACGATTGAAAGCGGCAAATACGAATTGCACTTCGGCTATACCAAAATAACGGGCAACGTTGCAAATAACGTCGGCACGTACAATATCGAAAACGTGGACATTTCGGTCTTACGCGCAAAGTATCCCGAAAAGAATTACGATATAAAACTCACAACCGTCGGCACGATTACGATTAATATGGCGAACCTTACGGTAATCGTTAAGTCGGACAAAACCGAACTCACGTACGGCGACGAACTGCCCAAAATAACTTATACTTTCGATGGGTTGAAACTTTCGGACAAGGAAGATGACTTCACGAGAACCGAAACGGAATTTGCAAAAAAACTCGACGTGGGTACGTATACGGCGACAGTAACCCTTTCGGGCGAAAAGACGAATTTTTACAATATCACCGTGAACACGGTCGAATTCAAGGTCAATAAAAAAGCGGCGACAATCACGATAAACGAAATTAAAGCTATCGTTTACGGCGATAAAGTTCCCGATATGAAGGCAACCGTCGACGGAGTGCTTGCCGGTGACAAACTTTCATACAAGCTTGAACCCGGCTATATGGTTGGCGCAAAACCCGGCAATTATACCGCAAGCGTCGCTTTTGACGAAAATGCCGCGGAAAACAAAAACTATGCAATCACCGCAACCGGCAGAACGTTCACCGTCGGCACAAAGGATCTTACGATAAAACTCAATAATACGCCGACCGTTGCGGTCGGGAAAACATACAAGGTCGAGGCAGAACACCTGGAAAAAATCGGACTTGTTGCGGGCGACACCGTCACGGGAGACGTCACGATAACAAAGGACGTCAAAGGCACATATTACGCAGACGATTTCGACAAATCCAACCTTGTCGTTACGAACGCCGGTTGCTACGTGATTTCGTACGAAATGAGCGTTGAGTTTGTAGAGGTCAAATTCGCAATCGCTTTCGCGGACGTTACGCTGACGTACGACGGGCAGCCGCACGGCGTTAAGGTCACAAAGACCGACGAAAGCAAAAACTACACGATAACGTACGGCGAAAGTGCAGAAAACTGCAATCTCGAAGAATCACCCAAGTATACAAACGCAGACACGTACAAGATATACTTTAAGGTTGTTGACAACGTCACCCTCGCGGAAGAAAAAGGAAGCGTTACGCTTACGATAAACAAGAAAGCGGTCACAGTAAAGGTTAACGACGTCACGATAACTTACGGCGAAACCCCCAAGTTTGAGTGCACCGTCACGGGGCTTGTAGAGGGCGAAACGCTTTCGGGCGAAGCGGGTTACAGCGGCGCAGGCACGGATGCAGGCGATTACGAAATCTCCGTTTCGGGACTTACCGCAAGCGATAACTATAACGTGTCTTTCGTCACCGGCAAACTCACGATAAACAAAAAGTCCGCCACTGTCACTTGGACAAATGCGGAAAATCGTGATTATAGCCCCGACGGACAGACTTTGCCCACGGCAACGTACGACGGCAAAACCGCAAGCCTTATATTCACAAAAGACGGCAAGGCTTGCGAGTTCAAAAACGCGGGCACTTATACGGTAACCGTTGCGGACGACAACTATATCCTGACGAATAACGAAAAAACAATCGTCATCAATAAAGCAAAGTATATGTCCGTTACCGCGCATACCGCGCTTTCCGGCACGTACGATCCCAACAAAACGCTTGGAAATTACGCGCTCGCAGAAGGATTTACCTGGGTTAACCCGGACGAAATCCCCGTTTGCACAAAGACGGAGTACGCGGCGAAGTACAATATGGACCCCGAAAACTACGACTACCTTGATGCGACGGTAACGCTCGTTCTTCAAAAGGCGACGGTAACGCTCGCGCAAAACCTTTTCGAGTTCAACTTTGACGGCACGCAGCACGAAATCAGCACGGAAGTGATGTATGGCACAATCAAATTAGATAAGTCGCTTTACCCCTTGGCGTTTGAAAAGAATATGTTTTCTGCGGCAGGCACGCACAAAACAACCGCGACGCTTACGGCGGACAACTTCGCTTTGTCCGACAACGTCGTTTACGTAAAGGTCAAGGGCGTGAAAGTCGGCAACAACTATTACACAATCGAAGATGCGCTGTTCAATTCGAAGTCGGGCGATACGGTCGAGTTTATCAGCGCCGCAAAGGAAGTATCGTTCGCACAGAGAGACGTTGCCGAGGCGATATATGTCGACAACGCATATCGCACGGTAAAAGCGGGTGTAACCCTGAAACTCGCAAGCGACGAAGACAGTTCCGCAAAGATAGGCAAACCCACTTATGGAAACGGAGTTGGGAATTATGTTGACACCGATTCGTCAAAGATAAAATACAAACTTATTCTCAACGAATCGACCGTGCTTGAAGTTTACGGAAATATTCTCATTCAGGGATTGTTGGGCGTAAACGGGCCGGGCTTGTCGGGACACACGTCGGGTAACCATAGTCAGATTATCAACAACGGAACGATAAATCTGAACAGCGGTGCGAATCTTGATTTGCGCGGATATATCAAGGGAGCAGGCACAATTGAAGCAAGAAGCGGAGCAATTGTTTACAGTCCGTTTGTTGTATATGATTATCGCGGCGGAACAAATACTAAGACTGTTTATGAAAAAGCGAAGATTGCGCCGTTCCGTATTTATGAAATGCCAAATATTCAGTGCAACTATTCGATTTTATATGGAGCAGAACACAAAGGCTACCTTGATTTATATGCGTCGGATCAACACAGATCGGCAGTCGCAACAATTTTCGGGAAAGGATCTGCGATGATGATAATGGAAGATTCTACCGCGCATATTACAACAACTTATGAAAGAACAGGTAACTTAATCGGAGAAACAACTTTGACAATGACGGGAAAAGTAAAAATGGGCGTGCTTAAAATTAAAGTAACGACCACCGTAACCGTTGCTATGAACGAAGTTCGATTCCCAATGCCTTGGAACTTTACGATTAACGTAGGCGACGGCTTAAACCCCACAACGTTTACGTTGCCTGACGACTACAAAATGATGACAGGAGCAACAGTAAACGTCAAGAAAAGCGCAACGGTAAATCTCACCGGAACGTTGTTGATTTATAAGTCGTTTACGGATACGCCGTTTGGTGGTACTGTTTATCCCAACAAGGGAGCGGCGAAACTTAACGTTGAGGGCGTTGTAAACGCAATCGGAGGTATTGCAGGCGAAGTGCACGGTATTAATGGAGGGAAGGTTATTATTGGAAACAAAGCAATTCTTTCGATAACCGAAAAAGAGGGCAATAGCGGAAGTACAAAGTCTTGGCAGGCGCTTATCGGAGCAGGCGAATTTGTAACGGTTGCCACAATTTCCGAGGTTGCGACGTTTGTAAACGCGGACAACTCGACGGTTGCGGCGGCGACAAACAAAACCTATAATTACAACAACGGAACGTGGCAATAACCGCTCCCCATCTTAAAAAACAAAGTATGCGTCCGAAAGGGCGCATATTTCTTTGAAAATCGCTTGCAACTTTTCCCCCGCGGTGATAATATATCGTGAGAAAATTCAAGGTGAACTAATGAAAAAACCGCTTAAAAAAATCCCGAAGACCGCGGAACTTATGTGGGTGCTGGGCATATTCCTTGTCGCGCTTGGCGTGACGATGAGCAAGAAAGCCGATCTCGGAGTTTCGATGATTGCCGCGCCGACGTTTATCGTGTACGAGGCGATAAAGCCGCTTTGGGCAGTGTCGGTGGGCACGGTCGAATATCTTGTGCAGGGCGCGATTCTCCTTATAATGTGCGCCGTCGTGCAACGGGTGAACTGGCGATACCTGCTGGCGTTTGCGGTGGCGGTGATATACGGCTACGTGATGGACATGTGGATGTTGGTTTTCAAAAACGTCGTGCTCACGGAAGCGTACTTAAAATGGATTATGCTTATCGCGGGCGACGTGATGACGGCGGCGGGCGTGGCGTGTTTTTTCAGGACGTATATGCCACTGCAAGTGCACGAACTTTTCGTTGCGGAAATGTCCGACAGATATTCCCTGAAAATAAACAGGGTGAAACTCGTTTTCGACTTGTCTTTTCTGGTGCTGTCCGTGGTGCTTGCTCTTACGATATTCAGGGACGCGAATACCTTTGACTGGAAAAATATCGCCACGACTAGTTATCATAGTCTGGGGCTTGGGACGATTGTCACGACGTTGATAAACGCCCCGATAATCGCGGTAATCGGGAAAGGGCTTGACAAAGTTTTCGACTACACCCCGCTTTTCCCGAAACTTGAAAAGCTGATAGGCCGCAAAAAGAAAACGGACACGCCGACCGAAACGGAACAAAATACCCCAAAAAACGAACAAAACCAACCTGCGGAAGAACAAGTCGCAAACGACGAGAAAGAATAAAACCTAAAAAACCCTCGCAAACTCGCGAGGGTTTTATTATAAGGTGTCCCTTCCGCGCGGCGCACACAGCACTTTTGAAATCGCATTGTCGCTTGCGGCAATGCTCACTCTTTTGCTTGTGTGCGCCTTTTCCCCAAAAGTACAAAAGTATCTTTTGGGGTCCCCTTTTGTGCTCGCAATGACATAAAGTGCGCTGCGCGGGAAAAATATATTTTATCAAAATCCCCGAAAACTTAAAATGCTCCCGAAAACGGGGAAATTTAGATGAGATTGTGATTTTCTCGGCAGGTTCTGAAAATTCCAGTGTACTTAGCGTACACGAATTTTCGGGTTCTGTCGAAAAGGCAAAATATCGCTAAATTTCCCCGTTTTCTTCTTGACGTTTGTTTTCAATAATATTCAAAACTACGGTTATCGACGGCACGATTACCGCAAACAGGCAAAGTTCGATAACGGTATTGATTGCAACCACGCTTGACAAAAGCCACTTAAAATTTATGACAAGTCCGTCGTAGTTTTTGCCGTGCGCGAACGCCAGAAACATTGAAAGGAACAATATCGTGTTGGTGATAACGCCGCAAATCGTTGAAAAACAGCCGATTGCAAAGTTCACGGCGCGGTTTTGTTTTTCGGTGCGCGGTTTTGTCGATTTCGCCGCCGCCTTGCTAAGCCCCTTGTATACGAGCGCGCAGACAGTGCCGCACAATATGCGCGGAAGCACCGATACGAGCGGGTTTATCGCAACCGCGTACATGGGAATACTGCCCGAATAAATAAGCGCGATAAACAAACTTACAAGCCCGAATACGCCGCCCGAGATCGCGCCGAATTTCACGCCGTAAACCTGTCCGCAAACAAAGACTGGAATAAGCCCCAGCGCAAAACTTATCGGCAGCCCGAATTTTTGTATGATTTCCGCAAGAGCCTGCAACACGACGACAAGGGCAAGCGTTATCCCAAGCGTCGCGATTTCTTTGTTTTTCTTGTGATTTTCAACGTTGTTCATAAACGTTATTATACAAATATTTTCAAAAATGAAAAGCAAAAGCGCTTATAATTTATTCAAACGTCGATGTGGAGTTCAACAAAAACGCTTTCAGTTTCTCGGTTTTGGGATTGTCGAAGATTTCGTCGGGCGTGCCGTATTCGGCGACTTCGCCGTCCGCCATAAACACGACGCGGTCGGCAACCTTTCTTGCAAAGTCCATTTCGTGCGTTACGATAATCATTGTGCTGTCGCCTTTAAGCCCCTTTATGACTTTCAGGACTTCTCCCGTAAGTTCGGGATCGAGCGCAGACGTCGGCTCGTCAAAGCACAAGATATCGGGGGAGAGCGCAAGGGCTCTTGCGATTGCGACGCGCTGCTGTTGTCCGCCCGAAAGTTCGCAAGGGTATGCCGCGCATCTGTCCAGAAGACCGACCTTTGAAAGTGTCTCTTTCGCGCGGGCGTCGATTGCCGAAAACTCGGCTTCTTTAAGTTGCTTTTTTTGCAAACTCAACGCTTTACCGCGCACTTTTTGCTGTTTTAACTCCTTAATTTGCTGTTTTATCTTGTCTTTTGCCAGTAGTTCCGCAGATATTTTCACGTTCTTCAAAACGTTCATATGCGGGAACAAATTGAACTGCTGGAACACAAGTCCGAAGTGCAGCCGTTTTTTCCGAAGGTCGTTGTATTTTTCGTTTTTGTCGCTTGCGCCGTCGAAAAGAGTTTCGCCGTCAACGATGATTTGTCCGTCGTCGGCGGTCTCCAAAAAGTTCAAGCACCGAAGGAGCGTCGTCTTTCCGCTGCCCGAGGAGCCGATAATCACCACGACTTCGCCTTTGTCCATTTCAAAATTTATGCCTTTCAGCACTTCCTGCGCGCCGAACGATTTTTTCAAATTTATAACTTCCAGTATTGCCATTTTTTATACCTTATAATAGTCCAATTTCTTTTCGATGTAGCGGAAAAGAAGGGTGAGTAGTCCGCTGAATACGAGATAAAATACGCCCGCGTAGAAAAGCGGCCACAACACGACGTAATTGTTGACGATTTGCTCGCTGAATTTGATGAGTTCCACAACGCCGATGACGCGCGCAAGCGACGTGTCCTTGACAAGCGTGATTATTTCGTTGGACATCGGGGGCATAATACGCTTCACGACCTGCGGCAGGGTTACGTAAAAGAATGCCTGCGATTTCTTCATGCCTAAGACTGCCGCCGCTTCCGTTTGTCCGCGCGGTATCGACTGGATCCCGCCGCGATAAATTTCCGAAAAGTAGCAGGCGTAGTTTATCACAAACGCCACGAGTACCGCCGTAAATCGCGATTGCATCGGATAATCGAACAAAAGCCCCGGCACGTAAAATACCACGATGATTTGAAGCATAAGCGGCGTGCCGCGGATAATCCATACGATAAGTTTTGAAAGATATTGAAGCGGTTTGAACTTCGACATCGAGCCGAAGCAGACGATAAGCCCCAAAGGCACGGACAGGACAAGCGTCAGAATAAACAAAAGACACGTCGTCCCGAACCCCGTGAAAAGTTGCCTCGTCACTTCCGAAAATGAAATTGTTGCTGCCGATAAAACCATATTTATAAGTCCGTAAAAAAGGTAGATTTCGCCGTTTGCACGGCGAAATCGAAAAAGTATTTTTTTGTTTAATTATTTTATGCCGAGAATTTCTTTTGCGGCGTCTTCGCCTGCCGAACCGTCTTCCGCCACGATGCGCGCTTTTTTCAAAGCGTCGTAGGAGTTGTATTTATCTTTGTCGGCTTTTCTGACGACGGCGCATTGTTTGTTTTCAAGGTAGTTCATCGTTATCGACCATTGTGCGGCACGTGCCGGCGTTACGGTCAGACCGTTCCATACGCAGTCGATGGTTTTTGCTTCCATTTCGGATTCCTTATTGCCCCAATCGATAAGTTTGAATTCAACATCGATTTTCTTGCCGACTTTCTCGCTGATTTTTGCAAAGACCGCTTTTGCAAGGTCGGTGTCGAAACCGCCCGTCGTTTTGTCGCCTTCGCCGAGAGCCATGGGAGCGTTCAAGGTGAACCCGATGACGATTTTGCCTTTGTTTTTGATATAGTCAAGTTCCGTATTGTCCGCTTCGCCCGTGGGTTTGGAGTAGACAAGGTCGAGCGTTGCCGCGGAAATGCCGTATTTGTCGGCGATTGTTTTGTAGTCGGCGTCTTTAAGTTCGGAAAGCGTCTTATTGACAAGGTCGGTGAGCGCGTTGTATTTGCCGTCGGCTGCCTTTCTGAAAGCGATGCCGTAGTATTCCTTTTCAAATTCCACGTCGGCGATCGTCAGATTTTTCGCCATTGCGGAGTCGACGCTCAGAAGATAGTTCGCCATCGTGTAGTCCATTATGCCAACGTCGGCGGTTTTGGCGTTGAGTTCCTTGAAAACGTCTGCCTGCGCCGAGAGCGCGGTGTAGCCGGGTTTTGTTTCCTTGTTGCAGGCTGCAAGCGCAAACGCCATCACGAAAACTATTGAAATAATCGAAACGATAACGGTGATTTTCTTTTTCATATTTTTACCTCGGTTTAACGCGTTAGTAATTTAGCGTAATAAAGTGTTATGAATGGATAATACCATATAAAAAAGGTTTTGTAAAGCAAAAAACAAACATTTTCAAAAATTTTTTCACTTATATAATAATAAAAATTATAATATACAATAAAAACAAAATAATAAGCCGTTTGCGCCTTTTCTCCACGCAAGTACAAAAGTATCTTGCGTGGGATTTAATATGGTTCCCTTCCGGG